>ERZ791919.220-NODE-220-length-69484-cov-9.348255_pt1 | contig 69484 bp, 46 predicted proteins | sample MGYA00510137_ERZ791919 | MGnify/ENA primary metagenome ERZ791919 (study PRJEB30046, sample SAMN00792059) | human gut metagenome | study: EMG produced TPA metagenomics assembly of the A metagenome-wide association study of gut microbiota in type 2... | reverse complement strand
TGATTGCCGGCTACGGCATGGGCAACGGTTTTGAACTCTACTTGCAGGACAAAACAGGCGGAGACGTTGCCACATTCAAGAAGGAGGCGGACCGATTCGTAGAGGCATTGTCCAGCCGTCCCGAAATCGGTGAGGTCTATTCGTCTTTTGCCGCTGACTATCCTCAGTATTGGGTGGACATTGACGCGGCGAAATGCGAGCAGTCGGGCGTATCTCCTGCCGATGTGCTGTCCACGCTTTCCGGATATTATACCGGGTCGTATGTATCGGACTTCAACCGTTTCTCCAAACTCTATCACGTCACCATGCAGGCACCGGCAGAGTACCGCATAAATACGGAGTCGCTTAACCAGATGTACGTGCGTACTTCCGACGGCAGCATGGCACCGCTGAGCCAGTTCGTGCGCCTGACCAAGACCAACGGACCTTCCGACCTTACGCGCTTCAACCTTTTCAATGCCATCGCCATCAACGGCTCTCCGGCATCGGGCTACAGTTCCGGTCAGGCCATCAAGGCGATTGGCGAGACGGCACGTGAGGTGCTTCCTGCCACTTGCAGCTACGAGTTCGGGGGATTATCGCGTGAGGAGAGCAAGACCACCAACAATGCCGCAATGATATTCATGCTCTGTATGGTCTTGATATACCTGATACTGTGCGCCCTCTACGAAAGCGTGTTCATCCCGTTTGCCGTGTTGCTGTCCGTGCCTTGCGGACTGATGGGCAGCTTCCTGTTCGCATGGATGTTCGGATTGGAGAACAACATTTATATGCAGACCGGACTGATCATGATTATCGGACTGCTTGCCAAGACCGCCATTCTGCTGACCGAATATGCTGGTAAGCGACGGTCGGAAGGCATGACATTGGCACAGGCGGCATACAGCGCGGCAAAGGTTCGCCTGCGCCCTATCCTGATGACCGTCTTGTCGATGGTGTTCGGTCTTATTCCGCTGATGATGGCCCATGGCGTGGGTGCCAATGGCAGCCGCTCGCTTGCCACAGGTGTAATAGGCGGCATGATAGTGGGTACATTGGCATTGCTGTTCCTCGTGCCGTCGCTGTTCATCACATTTCAATACATTCAAGAACGAGTTAAACGTAATTAAATGAAGAAGACAACCATATTTATATTATCAACTTTGATGCTTACCGGCTGCGGCACATACAGCCGGTATCATCGGGCTGGCATCCGGACAGAAAATCTGTATTGGAACTTATCTGTTGATATTGATACAACAAACATCGCCTCCATGTCATGGCGGGAGATGTTCACCGACCGGGAACTTCAGTCTTTGATTGAGGCAGGACTTGAGCAAAATACAGACCTCAATGTGGCACGCCTGCGGGTTGAAGCGGCTGAGGCAGCTTTGATGACGGCAAAACTGTCCTATCTCCCTTCATTGGGAATCAATGCCGAAGGTGGTGGTAGCCGCTACGATGGGGCGACCGCAAAGACATACAATGTCGGGGCGACCGCAAGTTGGGAACTGGATATATTCGGTAAATTCACGGCTGCGAAGCGTGGCGCGGTTGTCGCATGGCAGGGAAGTCGTGACTATCAGCAAGCCGTACAGACACAACTCATCGCCACGATAGCAGACAGTTATTATACACTTGCCTTGCTTGACGAACAAATGTCTATAAACAATCGGACTTTGGAAAACTGGCGGGCTACCGTGCGCACACTCGAAGCGTTGAAAAAGGTGGGCAAGGCGAATGAAGCCGGGGTATTGCAGGCAAAGGCAAACGTGATGCAACTTGAATCATCGCAACTGGCTATATGCAAAAGTGTCTCTGAAACAGAGAATGCTTTGTCTGCGATACTTGCCATGCCTTCGCAACCGATTGAACGGAGTAGCCTGGACGAAGCATCCTTCCCTGATACTATCTCTATCGGAGTTCCTTTGCAGTTGCTTTCCAATCGTCCCGATGTGCGTCAGGCTGAAATGGAACTGGCACAAGCGTTTTACGCCACCCATGTAGCCCGCTCTGCCTTCTACCCCAATATCACTCTTTCGGGCACATTGGGTTGGACTAACAATGGAGGTGGAGCAATCACCAATCCCGGACAATGGTTGTTCAACGCCATCGGTTCCCTGACACAACCGCTATTCAACCGTGGCACGAATATCGCCAACTTGAAGATTGCACAAACTAAACAGGAAGAAGCCAAATTATTATTCCAACAGTCATTGCTGAACGCAGGAAAGGAGGTGAACGATGCATTAACCACCTGGCAGACGGCTAAGTCGCAATATGAGATAAACACCCGGCAGGTTGAAACCTTGCGTGAAGCTGTGCGAAAGACAGAACTGCTGATGAGCCATTCTTCCACCAGCTATCTGGAAGTGCTTACAACACAACAATCCCTGCTGAGCGCAGAACAAGCACAGGCGCAGGACAGGTTTGGCGAGATACAGGGAATCATCAACCTCTACCATGCTTTGGGTGGAGGATGCAGGTAAAAAACGAAGCGGCGCTTCGCAATTATCAAAGTCAGACATTGACAAATCAAGGGTGAAAGAAAAGGAAATAAGAGGCACTGCCCATGAGTCAAAGAAATTTGCGGGCTGTTTGATAAAAAGAATATATGAATGAAACTGAATTTCATGAGTACGAGATTTCTCCGCATACTGGTTGCCGCTGGTTACCTGTTGATGTGCCTGTTGGCAGGTGGGATCATGTATCTGTGGCATTATGAATGGAAAGAGATTGAGGCATTGGAAACGGAGAACCAACGGATAAACAACTTCCGCCAAGAAATACATCATGTTTACGGTGAAATGACCGGGCTTTCTCTTTTGGGCGAAAGTGTGTTGGAGTGGGAAGACGAGGATTTGGAGCATTACCATATTCGGCGTATGGCAGTGGACAGTATGCTATGCCGTTTCAAAACGGTTTATCCAGCAAGACAAATAGACAGTGTGCGCCACTTGTTGGAAAGCAAGGAAAGGTTACTTCAGGGCATTGTGGAAGTATTAGATGAACAGGAAAGTTTGAACCAGAGGATTGCCGAGCGTGTACCCGTCATTGCGGCAAGAAGCGCACAGGAACAACCACAGAAGTCGAAACGTAAAGGTTTCTTAGGTTTGGCAAAAAAGAAAAGCCGAAAACAACCGCCACGACTAACATGCTCCATGCACTGAACAGCAAGGAGATAGCACAACAACAGGCACAAAGCCGCCGTTTAGCAGCACAAACCAACAGCCTCGCCATGCGTAACAATAAGCTGAACCGACAACTGCAATCGCTTATCGGGCAGATGGACAGGAAAATAGAAAGTGACTTGCAAGGGCGTGAGATGGAAATAACCGCCATGCGTGAACGTTCGTTCCTGCAAATCGGCAGTCTGACAGGTTGTCTCTTTCTTCTTTTGGTTGTTTCTTATATCATTATTCACAGGGATATACGCCGTATTATACGGTATAAATCAAAGACAGTCAGCCTGATAAAGCAACTCTATGAATCAGATATGCAAAACAAGGAACTGATTTCCTCCCGCAAGAAAGCCATGCACACCATTACCCATGAACTGCGCACACCGCTGACAGCCATACACGGCTATGCGGAACTGATACAAGGACACGATACGGACAACATAAGCCGCTATGCAGAAAGTATCTTACAGGCAGCCGGTAGGATGATTGCCATGTTGAACACATTACTTGACTTTTTCCGGCTGGATAGTGGAAAGGAGAATGCGAATAGCGCCCCGTTTCGATTGCAGGGCATGGCAGACGCTTTATTGACAGAATTTATTCCTTTGGCGGAAGCAAAAGACTTGCGTTTTACGGTGGAATGTTGCGATGATGTTATCCTGATGGGTGACAAGGAGCGCATCATGCAGGTCTGCGGCAATCTTTTATCCAATGCTGTCAAGTTCACGCAAAGCGGAAACGTATCGTTTCGTATGGAATATAACGGTAGTGTTCTTTCTATTGTAGTTGAAGATACAGGCAACGGAATGAGTGGAGAAGAACAGCAACGTGTGTTTGGTGCATTTGAACGTCTCTCCAATGCCGCCACACAGGACGGTTTCGGATTGGGCTTGTCGATAGTGAAACGTATCGTGGATATGTTGGACGGTACAATCCGGTTGGACAGCGAGAAAGGCAAAGGCAGTCGTTTCACAATAGAATTACCCATGCAAACCGCTGATATTGCTGGCATCGAAAAGAAGAAAATGCAAGAGCAATATCAAGAGCCATACTTTGAACGCTCATATTCGGTCATTATGTTGGACGACAACGACATTCTTCTTTCGATGGCAAGGGATATGTATGCTCATTACGGCATCCATTGCGAGATATGCAACAATACGGGCGACCTTATGGAAGCCATACGTACAAATGACTACGACCTGCTGATTACCGACTTGAAGATGCCGGAAACGAACGGCTACGAGGTGTTGGAACTTCTCCGTTCATCGGACATCGGTAACTCGAAGACCATTCCTGTGGTAGTCGCTACGGCATCGGGAAGCTGTACCGAAGAAGAACTGCTGTCACAAGGCTTTTCCGCCTGCCTGTTCAAACCGTTTGACCTGTCGGAACTGATGGCGGTGTCGGAGAAATGCCTTTCCCCCTTGCTGTCTGACAAGGAGGAACAGCCCGACCTGACATCCTTGTTGGCGTATGGCGACAAGGTGGCAATGCTCGACAAGCTGATAACCGAGACGGAAAAGGATATGCAAGCCATAAAGGAAGCTGGGGCAATGCTTGACCGCAAGGCTTTGGATATACAGGTACATCGTTTGCGCAGTTCGTGGGCGGTAATCCGTGCAGACAAACCACTCAGGGAGCTGCACCGCCTATTGCGTATGGAGGAGAATTGTGCGGACGAAGAAATCAGCAAAGCCATAGATGCAATGTTGGCTATGGGTAACAAGATAGTGGGACAAGCTAAAACACGAAAGGAGGACAAGCAATGAAAGTAATAGTGGTAGAGGACAATCCCGTATATAACGATTATATCTGCAACCTTTTGAAGAAAGGCGGTTTCGACACCGCACAGGCGTATCGGCTTTCCACCGCCAAGAAATTGTTGATGAAAGCCGGAGAGGAATACATCGTGCTTGCCGACCTTCGTCTGCCTGACGGAGAGGGTATCGACCTGTTACGATGGATGCGCAAGGAGGAAAAGCCGCAACCGTTTATCGTCATGACCGACTATGCCGAGGTGCATACGGCGGTGGAAAGTATGAAACTCGGCTCTGCCGATTATATCCCCAAACTGTTGGTGGAGGACAGGCTTGTCCCTCTCATCCGTTTACTGCACAAGGCACAGGAACAGAAAAGGCAGGGGCAGGTGCCAATATTCGTCCGTCAGGGAGCGGCATATCAGGAAATCAAGCGGCGTGTCCGGTTGGTTGCGCCCACCCGTTTGGGAGTGCTGATATGCGGAGAGAACGGCACGGGCAAGGAACTCATCGCCCGTTATGTGCATACCCAAAGCAAACGTGCGGAAAAACCTTTCGTAACGGTGGACTGTGGAGCGTTGTCCCCGACATTGGCACAGTCCGCCTTCTTCGGACACGTCAAAGGGGCATTTACGGGAGCAGATTCTGCCCATGTGGGGTATTTTCAGGAAGCCGAAGGCGGCACATTGTTCCTTGACGAAGTGGGCAACCTTCCGATGGAAATGCAGCGTATGTTACTCCGTGTCATACAGGAACACCGCTATCGTCCGATAGGAGCGAAAGAGGACAAGACCGCCGACGTACGTATCGTGGCGGCTACTAACGACGACTTGCAGAAAGCCGTCACCGAAAAGCGTTTCCGTGAGGACTTGCTCTATCGCCTGAAAGAATACACGATAACCGTACCACCCTTGCGTGACTGTCAAGAGGACATATTGCCGTTGGCGGAGTTCTTTCTCGGACTGGCGAACAAGGAACTGGAGCGTAACATCAAAGGATTCAATGCTTCCGCCAATAACATCCTGCTTGCCTATCCGTGGCCGGGCAACGTCCGTGAATTAAAACAAAAGATACAGACGGCTGTCCTGCACGCGGAAGGCAACATGATAACTGATAACGATTTGGAGTTAGGCAGAGAACAGCTATCTTCCTTTCCTTCCAGCTTCGCTCTCAAAAGTGAAGCAGAAGAGAAAGAACGGATTATCCGTGCCTTAGAGCAGGCGAAGGGAAAGAGACATCTTGCTGCCAAGTTGTTGGGAATAGGCAGGACAACGCTGTATAAAAAGATGAAAGAATATGGAATTGAATTGTAAATTGTAACCATAAGCAGTAAACAAGGGCAAGTATCAAACTCTTGCCCTCGTTAAAAACTCACTTTTCTTTTCGCACACCCTTAAACGGGGTACCATCTTGTTTGACATCCATGAAACGCCCGGTATCTTTATCTCTTTTTACCCATTGTTCTGTTTTGGGATTAAAAACCTGTGAACGATTTTTCACTGCGCCATTGCGATGTCCGTCTCCAGACGGTGGATTTGTTGCCATATTCTTCCTTATTATGCACATCTCGAATTATGCAGTCGAGAACACACTGCTTGATGTTACAAATTATTTCCGTATATACGAATTAATATCTTCCCCATAAATAGAATATTGCTCTGTGAAAACTCTCATTTCTTCTCTAATTCCATAAGGCATAATGTAAGGATAAAGAAGTAGATATTCACGCCGAGGACTTACAGGCTTAGCATCTTTCGTAACAGGCATAATCATACATTTGCCTGTATGTCCATCTACTACCCCTAATTCCCATGGCATCCAATTACTTTTTCCAGCATCAGGCGATTGAGCGTAAATTAAAGATTTGCTATTCTTTAATCTTTGCTGTATCCTTTTCGCAGTATTTTTATCTGTCTCATTTCTTTTCATGTTAGCATCGACAATACAGTCAAGATAGACCTTGAATCCCATGTTTGATAAAGCATAAAATATACCTTTTACAACATCCGAATCGGAAATGTTGTAAGAAAGAAATATATCAAACTGCTCATTCATTGGTAATCCTTGATAATTATCGCTGTATGTGCGTTGCTCGTAAAGAGACATTCTGTTCGTTATGGCACGAAAATGTGCCTCGCTAAAATATTCCATATTCAAATTAAATTCTTCCTTCGTTTACTAATCTCCAATAATATTTTCCTAACTCTGTTAACTTACATCCGGTACTATGCATTGCTGCAAAGTACATAAATTCTTCATCTATAGGTTTCACAAATCCTATGCTTTGTAGTTTTTGCAGCAGTTTAAATTTCTTAACATTATTTAGGTCTGCATAGGGTATTACGTATTCATGATGCACAGACGGGTCGTTTGTGTCCTCGAAAGATGGATCTAGTGCTATATCTTTATTCGGATCCACAAACAAGTTTGTTAGTTCACGAATGACTGACAACGACACTTGTGGTTCTACTTTACGTAATGGTGCAAATTCTGTAACATTGGTTTTAAAGACTGGTCTTTGGTCCCATGGTCCAAAAGAACGATCAATGTATGCATACACACCACCTATAGTAATATTCCCACAGAAATCTGATGCTCCTCCATTAAGTCCAGCGCAGAGTAACTCTGTGAAAAGGCCATGGCCACCAGCTTCCATCGCAACTTCATCTTCACGACAAGCTGTTAGAATAGAAACTCCTGTATTTAAAATGCTGCCAGCATCTTGAAGATTATACTTCCCCATATTTCCAGAATGACAGCAGTCTAAGATTACAACTTTGTTATGAACATGAGAATTATTGACAATATTCATTATAGTTGACATCTGTATTCCTGTATAGTACAGACCGGGAGTGGATATGTCCTGTGGCATAACAATCTCTGCTCCTGTGTTATTTGCGTAACCGTGCCCAGAGAAATATAAAAGAGCTGTATCATTATCTCCAGCAAAAAGTTTTTGAATAGCCTCCATTACTTCTCCTGAAGTCTGTACATTTGGCATCATTTTAACTCCAAAATTCGGAGAACCATCGCCATGTCGTTCAATTACAGCTTTAACGTTATTGATATCCTCTATACATCCTGTCAGTTCATTTCCCGCAGGATAATCATTGATTCCAATTAACAGTGCTTTTTTCATACGGCCTCTGTGTTAAAGGTATTGATATATAGCATATTCTCGAACCGCGTTTGCGACGGATTTGGCATTCCAGCCAACAATGACATCAGCTACATTTTTCACAACAGAAGATGTGCGTTCTGCCCCCCATGGTTGAACCGCAATAATTGGTTTGCGATATTTCTGTGCCATTTCATTTCTTTGTTAATCCACTTGCTATAAGTGGCATATACTCCAGCAAGGATAATGACACAACTACACCCTTTAACTTTTGCTTCTATTGCATCAGATAATTGCTTGTCTGAGCCATTTGTATGAATGGGGTCATTCTGGGGGACAGAATGGTTGTAAAAGCGAATACCTTCTTGACGTAAAAATAATTCAATTTTGTCATAATCGCTTGAATATGACCACGAATGCGAAATAAATATTCTGTACATAATACAAGAGTGTGAACTCTCTGGTCCTTCACCAGGGTCTTAATTTCGAATTCACGATGCAAATATACAAACTTTTTCAGTATTATATATTCAAGATGAGAAAAAATCACATTGTAAATACTATATATCACAAAATCATACGTAATATATTGTGCAAATGAGAAAATATCACTATATTTGCAGTGTTAAACAACTTATTTAGTCAATACTTATGCTACAACAGTTCACAATAGAAAATTTCCTATCCTTTAAGGATAAAGAAATATTACTCCTTCAGCCCAACAAAGGTTCTTTGAAAAAGGACCATAAAATGGAGCCGACTAAAGGACAGTGGGTGCTAAAATCAGCAGCAGTGTTTGGAGCAAATGCTGGCGGAAAGAGCAATTTTGTCAAGGCGATAGAGTTAGGTAAAAAACTTGTTTTAAGGGGTACTCGTACAGATGATTTAATAGATTTTTACCCCTTTCGTTTGAGCTCGGAAAATAAGAAAAAAGATACAACCATTATTTATCATATACTTTGTGGAAACAAAAAATATGAATATGGCTTTAGCTACAATGCAGAACAAATAAGCTTAGAATGGCTTAAGCAAATAAACAAAAACAATGAATGTGTTATTTTTCAAAGGAATACAAAAAAATCCAATTTTGATATTTCATATCTTCTTAAACTCAATCCAAAAGAAGAAGAATCACAATTCTTGTCATTTCTTGCAAAAGCGACACCACAAAGACAATTGTTTCTTCATGAGGTCATGAGTCGTAACATTCATGAGAATGTATCAAATATTAAAGATTTGGATTCTGTTATAGACTGGTTCGTAAATTCTCTTAAAATTATATTCCCTGATACTCCGTATAAGCAAGGTGTATTACTTAAAGCTGCTGATGATAATGATTTAAAACGTGGTTTTGGGGCACTTTTAAGATATTTCAATACTGGCGTTGATAGTGTAAAATTAATAGAAGTACAATTTGAAAAACTTGGTATTCCACAAGATTTACAACGTGCAATAAAAGCAGATTTGTCAAAATCCAACACAGATGAAGCATTTGGAGCATTAAGATTTGACGATAACTTGTATTTAATCAACTTGATTGATGGTGAAATTAAGGCTAAGAAATTGATGACAGTACATAAAAAAATGAATGAAACTGATGTCGAGCTTTTTTCGCTTGGCGATGAGAGTGATGGTACAAAACGTTTATTTGATTATATTCCACTTATCTTGGACTTGATTCAAGGAGAGAAAGTCTTTATTGTTGATGAAATGGAACGTAGCTTGCATCCATCACTTATTAAGCAAATAATTTTATTGTTTTATAAGTATTCAAAAGATGTTTCAAGTCAACTGATTTTCACCACTCATGAAAGTTCTTTAATGGATCAAAAGATATTCAGGAGAGATGAAATATGGTTGATGAAAAAAGACAATAACGGTATCAGTTCATTTGGAAGAATGGATAATTTATATAATGTGCGCTTTGATAAAATGCTTCAAAACAGCTATCTTAATGGCGAGTACGGCGCAACCCCCATATTTGAGACAGAAGAGGAGATAAACAAATTATTTTCATCTTTAAAATAATCTTCCGATGGTAAGTTTTGTTTCTAAATTTCTGTTCACCGCCACGGTAACAGCACCAACATTCTTGTCACTAGGATTAATAGGTGTCATTAAGGATAGCACGAATTATTTTCGATTTTGGGATGAAATGCTAGAAAATAGGATATTTCCTACTAGTTTTGAATGGTGGGGCATCAATATCAGTTTTGGATTCACATTAATATGTCTTATCGGCATCAAAATTTTTCTTTGTAAAAAATCTAGCAAGTACAAGGAGGGAAAAACTATTCAAGTGAAATCTTATTCAAATTTATCTCTGAACAGTGCGGAGCAGGTAATTTCGTCTATAATCCCTTGGTTGACAATATTTGCCGACGAACTTGATTTTATGGTATTATTTGTTTGCATAATACTTCAATGCTGCTTTATTGCGATTGCAAGTTATAATAACAACAACTATAATTTACTTTGTTCAATATGGGGGTATCGCTATTATGAAGTATATACAGAAGAAAACACCTATATACTAATTTCTGAAAAATGTATCAGGAATAAGAATGAGATTAAAAAGTTTGTTGAAGTGACAGATTATATGGGTTTAATCATTAATGAAAAATAATATGAGCCAATTTTATGCATTGATGCCTGATAATACAGTAAAACATATCCCTCTAAAAGAAGAGATAATAACAGAGATTAAAAACCTATTTATAAATAGTGGGGCTACATTCAAACCAGAAGGTATAGAAGAAGATGTTTTCGATGGCAATATTGTTAGTCGGAACGGAGAAAATATAACGTACGTGCATTATGACTTACCTGAAGATTTTGCTCGTATACCATGTAATCAGGCTGACATGTCCGAATACAATATAAATGAAGATATGCCTAAAAGCATCTTTTATTACGATGATGGAAAGTTCTATTTTCAGATCTTTAATAAGAAAAATATGTTGCAACGCAAAATGGTCTTGCGGTTTGAATATGGAAATGTATTTGCAAAAATGAATAACTCTGCTTTTATTGTCGAAGATAAGATTCATGCGTTGTACGAGGAGGGAAAGCTATATTTCCAAAGTTATACAGTCGCAAATCAAATATTCTCACTAATAAATTTTGTTACAGAAGCTACAAATGCTGAAATTGAATCCTTTGGAGAATTAGATGGAATTAATGTAAATACCGAAAGCATAAAGCATATAGCAAACATAAAGACACGTCGGCTTATAAAGTTGTTGTCGAACACTGACAATATTTCAACTTTTATGAGAAAAGCATCTCGAACAAAAACAAGCCTATTAAATAAATACGGAGTTAATGCCCAAATAAATGAAAATAAAGAATTGGTTTTACCAACAAATAATGTTGCAGATTTGAACCGTGTTTTAGAGTTTCTCAATGAGGACATATTTAGGGGTGTAATTACCGACAGACTTTATCGTTCAAATTCAAAGAAAAAAGATAATCACTAATTATGAGCGAAGAAAACAAAATAATACTCTATCAAGACGATAACGAGATAACTCGTGTGTCCGTACGTTTTGCCGATGAGGATTTATGGCTGACGCAAAATCAGTTGGCGGAAATATATTGTACAACACAACAGAACATCAGCCAACATGTGGATAATATATATAAAGATGGAGAACTGACCATAGAGGCAACTAACAAGAAATTCTTGTTAGTTCGCCAGGAAGGCAATCGTCAGGTAAAACGTAACATTGACCATTACAATCTTGACATGATTATAGCATTGGGGTATCGTATCCAGTCGCAGGTGGCGACTCGTTTCCGTCGCTGGGCTACCCAACGGCTTCACGAATACATCCAAAAGGGATTTGCTATGGATGACGAGCGATTGAAACAGGGAGGAAACCGATATTTCCGTGAATTGTTACAGCGCATCAGGGATATTCGTAGTAGCGAACGTAATTTTTACCAACAGGTTACGGACATTTATGCCACAGCGACAGACTACGACCCTCGTGACGAGATGACAAAAATGTTTTTTGCCACAGTACAGAACAAGCTGCATTATGCGGTTCATGAGAATACGGCAGCCGAAGTTATCTATCATCGCGTGGATAATGAAAAGCCATTTGTGGGTATGACAAACTTCAAGGGTAATTATGTGACTAAAGATGATGTGAAGATTGCTAAAAATTATTTGTCTGAGATTGAACTACAACGCTTGAATCTGCTTGTTTCCGGTTTCTTGGACTTTGCCGAGTTCCAAGCATTGGAAATGAATCCCATGACAATGAAAGACTGGATAGAAGCACTGGACAACCAGATTATTGCACACAAACGGAAGGTCTTGATTGGTAAAGGACGTATTTCACATAAACAGGCGATTGAAAAGGCAGAAAAGGAGTTTGCTATCTATCGCAAACGTGAAATGGACTTGCTTGAAAGCGATTTTGATAGAGAAATCAAAAGATTAAAGGACAAGAACGATAATAATCCAAACTAATTCACTACCTTTGCACCAAGAAATCATCCGTTTCCACAATGCGCAAAACACAGAAGTCCAACGGTGGAGCAATAGGAGGAGATTGCTGTTAATGTGATTCTGAAAAGTAATGATATACAGCCACTTGTAGATATGTTACGATTCCTGGTGGCACCACTGAAAAAGAGAGTTATATCTTGTAGCTCTCTTTTTTATACCCTAAATTTACTTAGATTACAACCTAAATATTAATTTATATTGTAATATTTTTATCATTATTTAAAAATATTCTTTTTCCTTATAAAATCAAATAATATAACTTTTCATCCAAAAGTTTAAAATCCGAATCTCGAAGTATCGACACTCTTTATTCCTTTTTTCTTATAACCTCCAAAACGATATGCTAAATGTATTGTAACAGATCTTGAATAATAGTCCCCATTCATATTTAAATATTGACCTGCAAATCGGACTTTCATTTTCGGAACTCCTGTATTAAATATATCATTACAACGAACTGACAAAGTGATTTTATCTTTCGCAAAACTCCATTTCATCCCAATCGCAAGATCATAACACATTCCAATATCAAATGTTCCTTGTATAACCGGCGTTTGCACATTCCCTATTAATTCAAAAGACAGTTCCCGACTCACTTTGAATGTATTATCCAACACAGCATTAAATATCCATTTTTTTCGATCAAAAGGAATATCAAAAAAATTATCACAACGTTGACGCATTTGCATAGTTGTAAGAGTAAAATGAGAATCCAGCCAATTTCCAGATTTGAATGGAAGTATTACATTCATGCCCCATAATCTCATATAATTCCAATTAGTATTTTTGTAAATCAATACAAGACGTTTTGTCGATTGATAAGCCGTTTGTGTAAAATAATCAGAAGAGTGTACGAAAAACATGCCAAATATATATTTTTGTTTCAAAACATAATTTCCATTCAAACTATAAGCCGTCATAGGCTTTAGTCCCGGAGTCCCGTGCAATTCGGTATATCCATTCAAATGATTAACGGAAGATTGCATATTCCAATAACTCGGATAAGTTTTATTAGTAGATAGAGATAATTGAAACATATGACTCAAGCTTCTAGAATATGAAAACGAAGCTTGAGGATATATAGCCCATTTATGATAATTACTTATCGTATAATACTCTCCTGTAGCAGAAACAAAAAATGAAGCTCCGGTCTTACTTTTCTTATTCATCGATACATAAAAATTTGTTGTTGTTTCTTTCAAATCAGAGCTCGTATTTTGAGTATAAATATCTCCTACGACCTGATTGTAAATTTGAAAATCTTTATCTCTAACAAATTGAAAAGAAGCGCCATAACCAAGTTCCCAATTCCTTGTTAACCGATGTTTCTGATCTGCATAAATAGAATACCGATCAACCCTTTGTCCGCTTTTCATGTCAAAATAATCTTGTTCTCCATTCTGAAAATTTGCCCTCAAATTCTGATTATTATCAGAATAATAATAAGTATAGTCTCCTCCTATATCAAGACCAAATTCTGACTTATACCGCACTGTCACATTATGCATCCTCGTATTTATATATTTATCTACATTCCCAATTTGATAATTTCCGGTTGTCAAACTATTATTATGTCGAAAAGGGACATAATTGCCTGTATATGATATACTGACATGACTTTCCTCATTAAAATCATACTCAAACGCAGTTCTTAAATTATGATTCCAATATTTACTACGAAGTTGTTCATTCTGTTCAATATTATATATCTGCCCTAACAAAGTATGCTTAGAATAGAGATCCATATATTCCATACTTTTGTTATTTTCCGCACTATACATTACATCTAAAATCGCTTTAGATATAGATAAACGAAAATTTCCATTCATTCCACCGCTATTGAAATATTGATTTTTATAATCACCACAAATTTCTCCCTGAAAAAAATAATTATCAGAACGTTTCATGACTACATTTAACACTGCTCCTTTTACATGATACTCGGGAGGAGCACTATACATTACCTCAACTTTTTCTACACGATTCACCGGAGTATTACGTAAAAAAGTCTCTATCTGCCCAACATTCATTGTTGAGGGTTTTCCATTTAAGATTATAGTCAGTTTTTCAGCTCCGGCCAATGCTAATACGCCTTTGTTCTCCTGTATTCCCGGAAGTTTTACTAATGCTTCATAAGCATTAGTAGCCATTCTACTCCCCGGAAAAACAGATAAATTATACTCCAAATGTCCATCCTTAACTCTTACAAAAGGACGTCCCGACTTTATTACAATTTCATCTAAAACATAATCTTTCGGAATAAGTCGAATAGTATCTACAATCATCCCTTTATTTAGTACCCGTTTTGTCTGGTACGAAAAATGCTGTATTACCAAACAATACTCTTTCACATAATTATTTAAAATAAATACTCCGTCTGTACCTGACACCGACGTTCCTATATAAGCAGAATCTGCCGCTTGCAAAAGAATAGTCGCCCCCTCTATCGGTTGTTGCGTATCATCATCCACCAATGTTCCAATAATCGACTGTGCTTCAATTACTCTAATAAAAACAAATACAAATAACAAAAATACAGTTAACCTTCTGACCATTATTTTATATCAACATTGCACTTAAATCATAATAAATAAACATGAAAAACAAAATTATAAGAATGTTTTAAAATTAAAGAGGTATAAAACATATCCTACTTAGAAAAAAATTACTATTTTTCTAAGTAAGTTTTCAAAATGATAAAAATACGGTATAATTATCAACATTCAGGATATCATCTTTATTTTTTCAATTTTCCCAAAACATATCATCAAAATAACTGTTTTAATATATAAACACATAAGAATTATGAAAATACTTTATTTAACTTTCGCATTATTCTTCAGCGGGCTTTCATCTGCTCTTGCCTGTACAGGAATTTCCTTTTTTGCCAAAGACGGTGGATATGTACAAGCCCGAACTATCGAGTGGGGAGATAGTTTCCTACCAAGTGAATATGTAATTATACCCCGTAATCTAAATCAGACATCATATACTCCAACGGGTATAAACGGGTTAAAATTTAAATCCAAATATGGCGTAGTCGGACTTGCAATCATCCAAAAAGAATTTATTGCCGAAGGTCTAAATGAAGCCGGCTTATCAGCCGGACTATTTTATTTCCCTCATTACGGAAAGTATCCAGAATATGACCAGAAACAAAACAGCCGTACATTATCCGATTTACAATTCGTCTCATGGATATTATCCAATTTTTCGACTATCGATGAAGTAAAAAAAGCCATTGAACAAGTACGGATCGTTTCCTTAGATAAAGAGGGGGCATCTTCAACTGTACATTGGCGTATAGGAGAAGCTTCCGGCAGACAAGTCGTGCTTGAATTTGAAAACGGGAAACCTTGTTTTTACGAAAACCAAGTAGGTGTATTGACAAACTCCCCTGACTTTAAATGGCAGGTCACCAATCTGAATAATTACGTCAACCTTTTCCCTGGCAATGCTCCTGTTCAAAAGATCGGAAATGTCACGATATTTCCGTTCGGTGCAGGCTCCGGTTTCTTGGGTATACCTGGAGACATTACCCCTCCTTCCCGTTTCGTCAGGATAGCCTTTTACAAAGCTACAGCTCCCCAGCAAAATACATCAGACGAAACGATACTACAATGTTTTCACATCCTTAATAACTTCGATATTCCTATCGGTGTTGAATTTGCACCAGGAAAAGCTCCGAATATTCCCAGTGCAACACAATGGACTTCCGCCATCGACCTGACACAAAAGAAAGTATATTACAAAACCGCTTACAATAACAATATTCGCTGTATCGATCTTAAAGATATAAATTTCAATACAATTTCTTACCAATCACATCCATTAGACCAAACACTTAAACAGCCTATCGAAAATCTACAGTTCAAATAAAAGGCTAATTATAAAACAATGGGGCACTTCCGTAAAGGACTGCCCCATTAACCCTTTTAATAGTTAACCTGAAACTTTCTCAATTATAAGACACATTTAATTAGAACAAGTTTTCGTATAATAAATTTAAAATATATATCGAATTTGACTATATTTAAAACCCGATTTCAAAAATATCGAATACATGGAAGTAAATATAGAAGACAGTTGGAAAAGACGACTACAACCAGAATTTGACAAACCATATTTCTATAATCTGACAAATTTTGTAAAAGAAGAATATTCTAAACATACGATTTATCCTCCTGGGAAATTTATCTTTCACGCATTTAACACCTGCCCTTTCGACAAGGTAAAGGTAGTCATTATCGGCCAAGATCCATATCATGAACCAGGGCAATATTATGGACTTTGCTTTTCCGTACTCGATGGAGTACCTTTTCCACCCTCTCTTCTTAACATATTCAAAGAAATCGAAAACGACTTGGGTAAACCTATGTCTAAATCCGGGCGTTTAGAACGGTGGGCTGATCAAGGAGTATTACTCATCAATGCTATTCTTACGGTCAGGGCTCATCAAGCCGGATCACATAGAGGAAAGGAGTGGGAAGAATTTACCGACGCTGTCATTAAAATACTAAACGATGAGAAAGAAAACATCGTTTTTATGCTTTGGGGCTCTTATGCCCAAAGAAAAGGTGCATTTATCGACCGTAACCGACACTGTGTTTTAACAGCCGCACATCCCTCTCCTTTGTCTGCAGACCGAGGATTTTTCGGATGCAAACATTTCAGTAAAGCTAATCAATATTTTAAGAGTAAAGGAATATCAGAAATCGAATGGTAGTTTTTTAGATCATATCCGACCTTTGATATTTCCAGAAAACTTTTGAGTATATTTTCTTATTTTATAAAAGGAGACAGCGAAATATCCGATGAACAAAAACAGAAAAACATTCTCGAAAAAGACTCTCAGAACTGCTCCATGCAAAATCTATACAGGTTCTTAGTTTCAATTTGATTCAACAAAAGAATACGGACAAGTGTTATTATATCAACAAAATCTATCGATATATGAAAAAAGCTTACAAATTTATTATACCCATTCTGTGTTGTTTCTTAATTGGATTTATAGCCGGACAGATTCAAGAAAGTTCTATTTTAAACTGGTATCCCTACTTAAATAAACCAAGCCTGACACCTCCTAATATGGTCTTTCCGATCGCATGGGCTATACTTTATCTCTGCATGGGTATCTCTTTAGGTCTTATACTCAATTCCTCCCATTACGGACGAAAATCACTGATACGACTCTTTATACTGCAATTAATTTTTAATTTCACATGGAGTATTTTTTTCTTCTATATGCAAAATCCATTACTCGGATTCATAAATATTATTCTGCTCGAATTCTTAATAATTGTGTATAGTGTAAAAAGTTACGGAATAAATAAAATCAGCTCAATTTTATTCATTCCGTATATACTGTGGGTAACTTATGCAACTTATTTAAATCTTTATATTCTGATATACAATTAAAATCGAATATCAAATCCCGGCCTTAACTTCATTTTGTAACTCTGATCCAGTCCGAAAATCACGAATGTTCTGCAACGTCGTGTTTGCAATATTTGCCATAGCTTCTTGAGTAAAGAAAGCTTGATGAGAAGTTACGATGACATTATTAAATGAAAGCAACCGGGCAAGCACATCATCATCAATAATATAATCCGAACGATCCATATAAAAATAATTGCTTTCTTCCTCATATACATCCAATGCAGCAGAACCAATAATTTTTTCTTTCAACCCGTCTATCAAATCGTTCGTATCGATCAAGCGGCCTCGTCCAGTATTAATAACCATAATCCCCTTTTTCATCTTAGATATGGCGTTTTTATCAATCATGTGATCTGTTTCCGGTGTAAGCGGACAATGTAATGAGATTATATCCGAATCAGCATACAGCTCATTCAACGAAGTATAGGTCATTCCTACCTCATCGGCAAACTTTTTGTCCGGATACAGATCGTATCCTAAAACATTCATACCGAATCCCCTCAAAATGCGAATCAAAATTTTAGCGATTTTTCCGGTTCCGATAATTCCGGCAGTCTTATTATACATATCGAATCCCATCAATCCGTGCAAAGAAAAATTACCGTCACGGGTACGCCACGAAGCCCGATGTATCTTTCTATTCAAAGTGAGCATTAAAGCTAATGTATATTCAGCTACGGCATGAGGTGAATAAGCCGGAACTCTTACAACCTTCATTCCATATTCCCGAGCAGCTTTTAAATCGACATTATTATATCCCGCACATCGCAAGGCTAATAATTTAGTTCCGTTTTCAGATAAAGCCTTGACCACTCCTGCATCAGCATTATCATTCACAAAAATACAAACGACATCGACTCCCCTCGCCAATATCAGGTTATCCATGTTAAGGTTTCCCTTATAATATTTAATTTCGAACCCGAAATTCTTATTCGCTGCATCAAATGATGCTATATCATAGGGCTTTGCCCCGAAAAAAACGATTGAGGACATAGGATATAATTATATAAAAGTTCATTACTACTTCCTATTTGTAAAGATAGAAACTATTCCCAAAGAAACTCTTTATATCCTACTAAATTATGCAAACAGATATATTAACTCTTGTCAAGTTGTGTCAGAGCAAATGTATATGCTCCTAATGCAATAGCTTTACTAGTCCCTAAGGATGACACAAGTATCCCTGTTTTCTTAACTTTGCGATATGGAATATATCTATCCGAATCAGGAACTTTTATAAGTTCATCTTCATCCGATAAAAAAGAATCGAATTCTCGCTTGTTCGAAAGATCAAAAATATCCATTTGCAAAACAGGAAAACTATCTCCGGAAAAAGAGAAAAGATTTCCTCGCAACTCCTCCAACAAAGATGGCATAAAATACTTTGCCGCCCCTGTAATTCCTCCTCCCAAAACGACAATTCCGTCCACTATATTCAAAGCTCCGGCAATAGTCATTCCTGCAACTTTGCCAAATTCCTGAAAACTTTTCACTGCGGCATTTTTATTACCACCCATCTTTCCATCCGCTATTTCAAAAATATCTTTTGGAGTCAAATCTGAACCCTCTAATCCGGCAAACCGCTCATACACTCGTTTTACAGCACGAATACTGACACTCTCCTCCGCTATCATATTCGGATAACAACCATTACGAACAAGCCATACATCACCACCGCAACCGTTATCTCCCGATAACAAGACCTTATCTATCACAACTCCTGCTCCAAACCCCGTACCGAAAGTAATACCTAATAAATTTTTATAACGCCGGTTACTCCCCACAGACTCCAAACAACTATTTACATAAGGCAATGCTCCGGCAAGCGCTTCTCCATATGCAAACAAATTTCCATCGTTGTTAATATACACCGGTATACAAAACTTTTCTTCAAGAAAAGCTTTTAGGGCTATACCACCCCTGAAAGAAGGGAAATTCGGCAAATCTCCGATTACCCCATTTTCATAATCCGCAGGACCAGGAAAAGCAAAACTGATTGCAACCGGATCTTGAGGCAACAAAGAGCATACTTTTCGGAAACCGCCTAACAGACTGTTCAAGCATGACTTCAGGTCATAACTACAAGACGAAACAGAAAAAGGTTCTATTATTTCCTCACCGGCCTGTATCGCCGAAAAAACAAAATTCGTTCCGCCGGCATCCAATGTCATTACTATTCTATTATCATTTACATATCCCATACCGTTTCATTTAAGCATTTAACCGAACAAAAGCTTTTATAGTAGCACAACGTTTTCCCGAAGCTGTACCATAAGGCGTTATCATGTATGTTCCGACCGAAGCCGGGACAATGACCGTTTCTGCATAATGAAGCACAAACGGTTCAAATCGTTCATCAGGACTCTCTATAATAACCTCATCTCCTTCCACCAAATTCAAAACGTTGACACTATTCCTTGTATAATGTGTTACCGTTCTTTCAAACCAATGCCGACGGGTTTCAATAAATTCATTTGGATGCAGTCCGGTCTTTTCCTCTATCCATCCGTCCCCCTCCGCAACAACCTCCACACAATTCACCAGATATTTCAAAGCATATTCCGTATCTCTTTTCCAATTTATTACATGACTACCATGTTCCACATTTATCGGCCGAGGTTTACCATCCAAACCTAACCGTTTCCAATCCCACAGTTTAAAAGTAAATATACTCGGGGTAGAACTTATCTCCAAAACCATTGCTCCAGCTCCGGAACAATGTACTGTCCCTCCCGGTATCAAAAAATGATCGTGTTTGAATGCCGGAAAACAATTAATATAGGGTTGCGGGTCAAAAATCATTTCTCCAGATTGGGCGCTTCTTAAATCAGCTAACATGCTTTCTTTATCGACATTCGTTTTTACTCCTAAAAAAACAGATGCCCCCTTTTCGGCATCAAGCAAATAATAGCTTTCATCCTGAGTGTAAGGAATATTAAATCTATCTCGTATATATTGAGTTGTCGGATGCACTTGTAAACTGAGATTCCCTCCACCTATAGTATCTAAGAAATCAAACCGTATCGGAAAATCCTGTCCGAAACGAGCTTCAACCGGTTCTCCAAGCAATTCGGCGGTTTTCAAATAAACTAAATTCACCGAAGGCATTTCAAAATCGACACCATTTACTCGCAACATCAAGCTATTCTCCTCCGGGACACAATCGAAACACCAACCGAAATTATCGGCATTTTTATCTAAATCACAAACATCCTTCATCCACTGACCTCCCCAAGGGGCCGGATCAAAAAACGGAACAACTCTGAAAGGTCCCTCAATCGTCTTGGCAAGTCCCCGCATAAAAGTATCTTTACTTATCATCTTAGGAGTCAGTGGAATATTCATATCCAACCAATAGCAGACTTTCTCATATATACTTTTTTTAAGGGTATCACACACCTGCCAATCACAAAAATACCCACGCTTGTATTGCCGGGCTGGTGATTCGTTTCGGACATCCACACCTAACGCTTTTATTTCATGACGACGAAAACGCTGTTGCAACTCCCAACGTGCAATATCTCCATATACCAACAAATCAGCATCAGGGCAAATCCAAGAAGCTCCACACCCCAGAATAATTTTTATGCCTTTTTCAGAAGAAATCCGTTTACGGAAAGCCGAAACTTTTTCATGATCAAAAAAATCGGAAATATTTAATCTTGTTCTATATCCGAACAATTCGTCATCAGTCACATACGGATAAGTCATATCGCGAACTTCATTTTCCGGTTTCATCAGATATTCCGTATTTATGCACAAATCAGGATGCAGATTTATTAAACATTCATACAACTTATCCAAAGAAACTCCGACATAACAATCCACAACTAATATAAAATCTTTTTTTACAATTTCACGCTGCAATTGCGAAATTATATCCTCTATTCCTACCCATATCTCTCCCGTTATATTTGTTACCGGGAATTTATCATAATTTGACCTTCTCATATAAATAAATTCAATTCACATTTAATGGCCTTACCTGCAAATTATCAAAGCATACTCTATTCCAATCAGATCCGACTCCAAAAAAACCTTTTACATAATTACGATCAGCCGGGATATCGGCCAATATACAATTATTGACTATGGCTCTGACTTCAGAGATTCCACATTCCAAAACAAAATGATTCCATGCAGAAGGATCAATTTCTATAACTCCCTCTTTTATAACTTTTTGATTTATATATAATTTCCACTCCCCGCTATGTGTTATCTCTAATCCAACGCCGTGCGGAGCTGTATTGCTTTCGAACCATGACACTACTCCGAAAATCCGAGCACACCCTTGTTCTCCGATTTTAAAATCGGCAGATACAACATAATCACTACTGTTCGACGATCCGGCCTGCGTATATGGTTCCGGATTATTCTTTCCCCAAGGATCCCAACAAATCAACGATTCTGTTATTTGCTGTTGCAATACTCGGTTGCCATCCGGCAACTTCACAACCTCAAAAGCTCCTCCCTGATCAGATAACCAGCGCGGAGTAATACGATTTTTCTCATACGACTCAAAATTCTCTGTATAATATGCAGGAAATTCTGACTTTGCAGGAATAGGATGAATAGCCTTTCCTTTCTTTTGCCCTACCGTATTTGTTAACGAATAAATAGCATCCGGTGCAAGGGTCAAAATTAAACGCCCGTCCTTGACAGGGACAGATGTCTGTCGGATAAACTGATCTTTTTCATCACTTTTCCATAAACAAAATTCTGTTGAACCAATAAGAGAAACATCCAGAACAAGAGTATCCGGTCTATTTCCGGTTACGATAATCATACTATACAATTCTTTTCTCGGATGCTTTAAAGTAACATATGACAATCCCGTATCGGTTTCACCACAAGCATCATCTAAATAACGCCATCCCGGATCTGCAAACTGCGTCGTATGAGCTATCGCCCAAATAGCCGGACGCACATCATAATAACCGCACCACGGCATACGGGCTTCCATAGCTCCTACCCCATTCCAACTCACATTAGGGAAATATGCATCTACAGGACACCATATCAATGTCTTGACCGCACGACTCCGGATATAATTGCGATTCGTATTTCGCGCAAAAGTAAGAGCATCTTTCCAGTTTCCAGACAAAATAGATGCCTCACTTTCCCAAACAGGCATATCTAATGATTTCACGTCCTGTGTAGCATCGACATTCAAATAATGATACCCCAGGATATCTATATTTTCTTTCAGAATCGAATCATTCAATAACTCTCTCGCATAACTCCACGGCTCATGATGTTCAGGTGAAGAGCAATACATATCATTACCGACTATTTTTACTTTTTTCAACCCGTTTTTATCTAAAACCGGACGTAAAATATTTACGGCATAATTGCGGGATAAATCAGGTATATGTTTTTCATTCCACAATCCGCAATAAGCTATATCGATATTATGATAACGCTTCATTCCCTTTATATACGATGCTAAATACTCTGCATTGTCCATAGAATAAAAACCTCCGTCAAACCACCCCGGAGCCCCCCACTGCAATATATCGAAAATTATATTTCGGTTTCTTTTCAAAGCCTCCCGTGCCAACCACCATTCGTAGCCTCTTTCAAAATAAAACCGGACCGGATTCTGCATCTCCTGCCTCGTACGTGCATGAGAAGGTTCTGTTCCACAAGTAGAATTTATATCTCCTCCAAGCTCAAATTTAAAATGTTGTAACGAAGCTCCAAAATGAGGTTTAAATAAAAAATCCAATATATCAGACCTGTACGGTTCTGGATAATCAATAAGTAGACGTGACGAAGCACCAGCACTTACAGCACCAATACCTTCAAATTCCAATCCGGAACTTCCCCTATCTATTCGAATTACAGTCTGAGCAAATATTCCGGAAATTCCAGCAACGAACAATAAAAAAATTAAATATCGTCTCATTTCTCCATAAGCATTCTATAAATTTCAGTACCAGCCAATAGAAAAGCCCCCGTGCCATATACTTCTGTCATATCTGCCGATACTCTTTGAGGATCAGATCCGATGGCCTGCACCCAACCTAATTTCCCATCCGGATGTACTGCCCGCACAAGGGCACTCCACCCTGTTTCCATTATAGGAAAATATTTCTTTTCAGGCAGATATCCACGACGAATTCCCCAAGCCAAACCATATACAAAAAAGGCCGTAGAACTTGTTTCAGGCATTCGGTATGTTTCTGTATCAAGCATACTGGCATGCCAATATCCTTCATCATCCTGTAATCCGGCAACACGTTTCATAAGCTGCTGATATAAAGTTATATACTTTAATCGTGTCGGATAATTTTCCGGTAATTGGTCTATAATTACGGCCAGAGCCCCCGCTACCCAACCATTACCTCGTCCCCAAAAAACTGGAGCTCCATTCTTTTCACGCATTGACAAATAACGGGTATCTCTATAAAAAAGATTCTCTTTGCGGTCATATAGAAGCTCTACGGTTTCCCAAAACTCTTTTTCCATAAAATTCCAATACCGTATGTCACCCGTAATCTTTCCCATACGTGCATATACGGTAGGAGCCATAAACAAAGCATCACACCAGCACCAACGATCATGGGAATGCGGAGCCTCATAAGTCAGTTTTGCCTTTGAAGGATGATTCATTACCCACTCCAAACGGGCTTCTGTAGGTTGAAGCATTACCGGATCTTTATATTTTTCATATAACTGACAATAAAGCTGCGACACACAAATATCATCAGCAAAATACATACCCTTTGCCGGATGCCACCGTTCTTTTGCAGCAATTTTCTTCAACCATTCAAAATAAGAGTCGTCTTTCCACAATGAAGCCCATTCCGCCATTCCGATATACATTACTCCGTTAGTCCACATTACAGGAGTATGCGTCCATTTATGTAAATGTCGAGGATAATCCGCTATTTGCCAATCGGCAACACGTTTCATTACACTCATTAATGAATCGGGAGAAATTTTCGTATTTCCAGCTTTCATATACCCTACAAAAAAGATGCAGAATAATAAGCATACATATCTCAGTCTCATAACTCAATTATATTTCATTTCAATATTTTATTTCCTTATAATCCGGATTATATACAGGCATTTTTGCAGCACATGAGCACAACCATTCCTGCAGTTCTTTCTGTAAAGACAAAGCTCTTTCCTTTTGAGTTTCCGCCAAATTTTCCTTTTCAGAAATATCCATTTTAAGATTATATAATTCTATATGATCATCCTCATAAAACCATATTAACTTATAATCTCCTTTACGTATAGCTCCTGCCGGAGAATCACCTTTACCTCCATAATGAGGATAATGAAAATAAATAGCTCCCCGGTCAAAGACCGTATTCCCTTTCAATAAAGGTACAAGACTTACTCCATCTTTATGCTGGTAGGGTTTCAAAGTCGCTCCGGTAAGCTCCAGTATAGTAGGATAAAAATCCGTAGAAGAAACTGGAGTTTTACAAATCCCAGCCGAACCTTTCATATAAGGAGTCTTAATAATATAGGGGACCCGTATCCCGCCTTCATACAGCCAGCCTTTTCCTCCCCGTAACGGGAAATTAGAAGTAGGAGAACCTTCAGCTGTAGATAAACCACCATTGTCAGAAACTAAGCAAACGACCGTATTATCATATAAGCCCTCTTTTTTTAAATAATCTAAAACTTTCCCCACATTTTCATCCATACTCCATATCAATGCAGCATATTCGGCATCACTCTGTATCGTACGTTCTTTCCAATGCCAAGCTCTATATGGAGTATTCCGTATCCAATCTTTATTTGTCGTAAAAGGTGAGATCGTATCCAAACCCATTTTCCGAGCCTTCTTCTCGAAATATTTCGTAACCTCAGGTTTCGCCTCTATCGGAGTATGCACTGCATAAAACGACAAGAAAAGAAAGAAAGGTGATCTTCCTGCCGAATCCATTAGTTTCAAACATTCATCTCCTAAACGATCCGTAAGGTACTCTCCATCCGGACCGTCCGATAACATCGGATTATGATAGGGAGAGAAATATGCTCCCCGTCCTCCTTTCTTCCGGACATCCCCGTTAGGTTTTCCCATTAACCATCCCCCGATATTCACATCAAAACCTTGATATTGAGGATAGAATAAAGAATCTTCAGCACAATGCCATTTCCCGACATAAAATGTTTTATACCCTTGTTCCCTTAATGCTTCTCCGATAGTAACTTCCTCAAGCGGCATATTCAACGGCATCTCAGGAGACAACATTTTATATTTGCTCAGTTTCTGTCTATCCAGGCCATATTGATAACCCGGAATCCAATCGGTGATCCCCGTTCGTGCGGGATTCTTACCTGTCATTATACTTACCCTTGCAGGAGAACTTACCGGAGCTGCGGCATATCCGTCCGTAAAAATCACTCCGTCTGCAGCAAGTTTGTCTATATTGGGAGTTTCATAAAAACGGCTTCCATTGTACCCGACATCTGCCCATCCATAATCATCCACAACTATGAACACGACATTCGGACGAGTCTGGGTTTGAGCCGTAAGCGGAAAAAATAACAATCCCGCCACCGGAAATAACGCAGAAGAAGAAACCGGATATTTCATAAAACCAGATTTTTAAAGCAAACTTTTCCAATTCCCGCTACAATAAGCAACAACCAATTTTTGTTGCAGGTCTTTATCTCCTGTGCGAAGACCGTAATTCATCAAATCTTGAAACAGATAATATTGCAGCCAATATCCGCGATGATATTTTTCACGCATCGAAAGTGCTTCTATCCACCATGCATACCAAGAGGTATTCAACCCGTATTTGTGTGCTACACGTACGGCTGTTTGTGCACGTTCCCATATTCCGTCCGACATACGTTTCATCATTTTAGTATAATCTCTGTATGTAAACGACGAAACATCGATCAGTTTAGCTCTATCATCAATTCCTAAAGCTTTCAAATCAAATACAGTCTCGAACTTCCCGTCACCATCCATATCGTATTCTACATAATCCAGAAATCCATTACCGTTTTTATCTGTATATTTTACCGTTGCGAACTTTTTAGGATTTTTATTGATCCAAAGACGATCCCAACCTTGATAATATTCCGTATTCTGATCTACACGCCAGCACCCCCATTCAGCTCCATATAAATGTAAACGACCATCTAAAGGACTAATATATAAATTACCTTTTCCCGAACAGTCCATATCCCATTCCCCTCGGTCTCCGGCCGCATCAGCCTGTGTATTATGGTCTAATCCTCCATTTCCCGCCCCTACCTTGAAAGGATCACGGGCTTCATAAAACTCAACACGTTCCCAACGATGACAATCATCATCTTCATCATAAACAAAATGGGCACTTTCCCATTTTCCTCTATTAAAAATCAGATCGAATGCATTTTTATGATCGGGATAAATCAATTCATTCATCTGACGCCAACGCGGATCCATAAAAAATTTATCTGCTTCGGGCAAACCTCTCATATTCTTAAATACATGAACCTGATCCATATAATCAAATCCACCTCCTCGAAGACCTAAAGTAAAATCGAAATCGAAATCATTTCCCGGAGCATTATCATTATCCAAATCTACAGAAATAGACACCCAATCGATTACTCCTTCCAACTGCATATTTACATAACCATTCCAAGACGCCTTTTTATCTTTAACACTCGGAGAGTCCAATAGACGGACAGCCATTTCCGAAAGGCCATCCTTATCGGGATCATAAAACAAAAAGGGATTCTCCCAATTAAGCCTTAGATCTCCCATATTATAGGTAGCCACATGCATTTTGGTAAATGCAGATTGTCCGCTATAATCCGTATAGAACGCTGCTCGTCCGCTTTTATTCCAGCTTTTTATTTGATAAGTATTCCAATCAATATAATTAAAAATATTGTCTTTATCCGTATCTAACAAAATCATCACATGCCCATTCGGCCATACTTCCGTAGCATGCACGGCCGGATAATCCATCACAATCTGCAGATCGGCTTTTCCGTCATTATCGCTATCAACCCAATCAATAACCAGATCACCGTCGCCGCCATATATGCCGTCTTTATTCCGGTCTATCAATAAACAGTCATTATCCATATCACCTTCGATATCCGTCCATTTCATATCTCGGTCATCATCGATCCAAAGAATAGGAACACTATCACCTGTCATAGAATAGATAGCCTCCGGCTTTCCGTCACCATTCAAATCCTCCAGTTTCGGTTTAAAACCGGGAGGAGGTAAAGGCATCCGAAACGATGAAATACAAGACTCTTTCACACTTTTCATTTGAGCATGAGACACGCTGCTTATTCCCCAAAAGAATAAACCTATGCTCATTACAATACAAATACTTAACCTATTCATAATATAAAATACTTATTTCATTTCGGATACTAAAGTCACTAACGATCGAGCAGGAATAACGACCTTATTTCCGACATTACCTTTATATGATAAATCACACTCTTCAGAAGTAATATACTGTTTATATTTTACAGAAGCAACCTTCTTATTTCCTTTGAACTGAATATTCACAATATTCTCATCCTGACCGAAATTGATAAAAACCAAAACCATTTTACCAGAAATCGGATCTTTATAAGCAGACACCATCAGCGACCGCACCGATTCTTCATCCGAAACTCCTTGCAAATTCGCAGAAATTCTCTGCATGCCGGGACGGACAAACAGGCTGTAATTTCCTAAAGCCCACATTAGTTTTGACGTTCTGTACACTCCATCATATTTACAAGATTCCACTAACGGATTATCAAGCGAATTAGCTCCTTGAGGAGACTTTCCGTCATCGATATAAATCAGACCGTCCTTATAATCCCATTCCGAAAAAGCAGTCCAAAACTGCCAAGAAGCCGCATTCGCATAAACTAGATCACTGTGAATAACACGCGCTACATATAAGGCCGTATTCATCCCTATATCTCGTTTTCCACCGCCATACGGATTATCATCATTTTTCTCCATAGGGCAATATTCGGTCTGCCAATAAGCTGTACCGGGTAAATCCGTTTTTATTTTACGATCCAATCGTTTTCTCCAACTGATTAATGAATCTAACGACCATGTTGACCAATAAGAATGTCCCGAAACAATAGGAGCGACATTTTGCAGTCCAGATATGCTATATTTTCCATCGGTAGAAAATATTTCTTCTATTTGATTACTTCTCAACGGATTATCTTTCACCCGTTCATATAAATAATTAATACAACCTGCTTCTCCAAAAACTACACGAGTATTCCCATTTATTTTTTTCAATTCTTTATCCAGACACCGGATCAAACGGCAACACTCTTCATTAGTCATTTGCATACCTTCCTGACGTGCATGAATCCAATTCCATTGAGGTTCATTAATAGGACTCAAATAGTCAAGCCCCAATTTTTCGCAAACGACAGCCATAAAATGAGCATAATCGACATATTTATCAGGTCTCAAATTAGCATACGGTGTAGGCTCACTAGCCCGTGCCATTCCATTTTTCGACATAAATACAGGTGCCGAAATAGAAAAGCCTAAGGTATAAGGAACTTTTCTCTCCCGGGCAGCTTGCAAAAACCATCTCTGTCCTTCTTGTTTTGACCAGTCCCAATTTCCCAAAGAATCTAAAAAACATTCGGTTCTACGCCATTCCGACGCTACGCCACCTCTCTCTCCAGCCTCATGGCTTCCCGAACCTATATTAAAACGCCAAAGCGTTAATCCTATCCCACGAGGATTTCCTTTGTCATCAAAATCAGAACTGAACAGATAATCGGCAATGGCATTTCTTTTTTCTAAAGGCCAATTTTTCCCGATATATTGGGTACGCCAACAATCAGAAGCACCGAAACTGTGAATTGTCTGATGCACTTCATTAGGGAATACGACAACAGTATTCTCTTTTGAAAAAGCAAATGTGAACAAACTGCAAAGAAGAATAAATAACAACGATCTTTTCATACTACCTACATTTTAATACTCCGTAACTAAATACCCTGTCGGTCTGAAAATTTTCACATCGGGACGAGATAAAGGATCTAACCCGTCAATCTCGAAAGTATATCGTTCTCCCGGTTTCAGATCGGGTAACTCCAATTTTTTCATACCAGTAACGGTCTTCCAGCGTACTGTATATTTTCTTAAAGTATAGGAAGGCAGATCGTCTTTTACTTTTAAAACAACCTGGGCCTCTTTCCCAGAAGCTCGTATATGCAAATTTTCCACATATATAGGGGCTGCTAATCCTTTATAGACTTGAAATGAAGGCTTTTTATCGAACCACATCGAAGACAATCCATGTACCCGCGATTTATATCGTCCGAAACCGGCTTCTCCGACATGAGTGCGATAATCGTTTAATGAAAAATAAATCACTCCGATAATAAACTTATTTTTAGCCCATTGGTCATAATGATAAGTCATTTCTACGACACGACGAGCATCTGCCCCCACAAAACGCGGCTCACACAATCCGTGTTCTGTAATCAATAACGGACGTCCTTTTAAAGCACGATTATTAATCAATGCCAATTTATCGGGTGTCTCCTCCCTGCTCTTACCATGCCAAGTACCCGTATAATCATTCCATGTAGGAATATCACCTAAAAGAGACTCGTCATTCTCAAGACGATCAAATATCTCATTTGAAACCACCGTCACAAATCGTCCCGAATTATAATCCTTGGCATAACGAATCAACCTCCGGTAAATATCTTTATCCGTATTATAAAATACTTCGTTACTTACTCCCCATGCAATTATCGACGGATGATTAAAATCCCGCTCTATCATTTCGTCGATCTGTTTTTTTGCTAAATCTTCTAATTCCGGAGTCAAATTCCCCGGAGCCTGCCACCAGGGAATTTCTTCCTGAGCCAATATTCCCTTTTCGTCCAACAAATCGAAATAGCGTTTATCATATTGCCAATGGCAGCGGGTAAGGACACAATTCAAATCTTTTATTTGTTCCACAGCCTTTTCCATAACCCACAACGGTTCTGCCATGCCGAACTCAGGGTAACTGCCGGGCATATATTCTATTCCCGGAAGCCGAACAGGTTCGTTATTCAAAAGAAGCGTATCCCCCTTAATCTCGACTTTTCTTATTCCAAAACGTGTTGTATATGAATCTGATACTCTACCCTTCTGCACGCTTTTTATCTCCAATGTATATAAATGAGGAGTATCGAAATGCCACAATTTAACACTATCCAATCTAAAATTCAATCGGGATATGCCATTTTTTATACTGGCCTCAAATGTCTTTTCAAAAATAGTATTCTCCGATTTCCATTCTTTGATAATTACGTCATAAGAAAGCTCCTTTATCTCAGGATTCCAACTTCTCACCTCTATATCCATATCTGCGGAACTATTACTAAAATCTATATCGTAACGAACAAATGCAGAGCGTACTGCAGGTTTTTCCAAAGCTAAAAGTTTTACCGGACGAATAATGCCCCCATCATTCGGCCAGTCGAATTTAGCTTTATAAGGCAGAGCATGTTCAGAAAAAGAGTTATCGACAGACACTGTTATTCGATTTTCTTTCCCATATTTTAGTAAACGAGATATGTCAAAAGAAAATTCCGTAAATCCCGATCCCGAATGTGTACCCGCTTGTTTTCCATTGACCCAAACAACAACATCTCTATATACCGCATCAAAACAAAGGCGGACATGTTTACCCTTCCAATTCTCCGGAACAATCGTTCGCTTTTCATACCAAGCTTTTCCGAATATACGTTCTGTTTTATCTTCTACATTCCACGTATGAGGGACTGTTACATCCCGACCGAATTCAAAACCTTCTGTCCAAGAATCATAAGATTTATAATCTCGTTCTAATGCAAATTTCCATACTCCGCAAAGGGACATTTCCTCACGAGCAAAAAGACTTCCCGATATAAGAAATAAAAAGCTAAAAAAGACGATACTATATTTTACAATTATATCTTTCATACTTTTCTATTTTAAATTCCAAATTGTTTGTATATTCATTTTCTCACCTTTTACTCTGATAATTAAAGGATAGCAAGGTTGTGTTTCTCGTTGCTCACTATGATTTTTCGTTATAACTCCAGGATTCGTGGGGGGTATCCCGGGTGCTATCCCGGTATAAAGTTCTATTTCATCACAGCCAGGCTCGATTCGTATCTCTGCATCAGCTGTCTGTATAGTAAATTTTCCTCGGACAATACACCGTTTCATATTCTGGATTTTTTCATATACAGGAGCATCTGTTATGGCTATTTCTTTCCCTACCCAAGGAAGATCCAAAGGTTCTGTAAACAACAATACATAATCATAAACATGGGATCTCGACGACTCACAAACAAAATTATCCGACAGCCGATTTTTTTTAAGAGTCACACGGCGTCTCATCTTTACACCATTATACGCACTATCCACTTCTGCTTCAATTGTACCTCCGGATGAAGACGGTAAAAAACGAACCAATTTCCCTGTAACCGGAGCTTGATCTTTACCATCGACCGTAACCGTATTATGCGCTAAAGATTTCCGATACCAAGTTGTAAAATCAGGTACGCCATAAGCCGACGTTCCCAAATCGGGTAAAATTTCACGTTTCCCGTTGTGAATAGATATGGATAGCTTATCCGGATGCCCATGTCCACCACCATACGGTCCATATTTTAAAACGACTGTTTTATCTTGATATCTTAAAACACCGACCCCGAGATCCTTAAAATAGGTACTCTTTCCATACTCGGGTTTTCCTTTTTGCTCCATCGATACCGGATTGAATAAAGCCTCAGCGGAAGTTCGGCTGACAAAACAATAACAACGCTCCAATATATTACGGAATAACGGATTATGAGACCTTGCATAAGCCAACTCATACAATTTAGTTTGCGCCAAAAGAGATTCTCCATACCAACCGTCATTATGCGCCGGAAAAGAAAGATCGGCATATACACCCTGCGCCGGAGAAGCCAACATATCCAACAACTTACGATCATACAAATTTATATCTCGACAGCGCAACGCTTCGGCAGATAGCATCATAGCTCTTAAAGGGTAATAATGATATGTCGGAGAACCTTCATTCCACCAGCCATCATCATGTACATGTCTTTCCATTAAGGCATGATATCCGCATTGTTTGTCATTCAGTGCAATATCGACGATTCTATCATCTTCCAAAGCAACTCCTAAAGCAATCAATCCGCTATTATGCCATACCTGCCAATTTCCTCCACCCCGACGTTTAAGCAACAACTCGGCACAAGGTCTCAGATAGCCGGTCTCTATTTTCTTTATCTCACTGGAGGACATTATACCCTTTGCAACCGAATAAGCCCGGGCTGCATCACTCGCCCAAACTGACTCATCGAGACTTTGTCCGAACAGTTTACCACTATTTAAGCCGGTTGCCACACGATTTGTATTATGCTCGAAATAAGTGGGATATTTGTATGCATAATCAAGTAACATATCACGGATATAAGTTGCATAGACCGTATCTCCCGTCGCCAAATACAAATAAGTACAATTCTCCAGATATTGTAGATTCTCCGCGTGGACCTTATTTATCCATGCCCAATCATAGCGCTTGTTTCCTTTCCAATATTTCTTACATGCAGAGCAATAATGTTCATTCGGTTTATCCCATTCAAAACTAAAAGAAAGATTATGTACCGGACAAAAATAATCATGAAGATGCCCTCCTTCTAACAAAGGAACTTCCATTTTATGAGAACGGCGTTCTTTTACTTTTTCTTTCATCGATTCTACAATTACACTGCCCCATAAAGTATTTGCAGAATTTCGAATGGCAACCTTATCCGAATCCGAAAAAAAATAGTAACCGTTCTGTGCACACAAAACGTATGGGAAGACAAATATTCCGATAATAATGAAAGTTCCTATTTTAATATAATTTCCTATTCTCATATATTTCTCTTCCTACCGTGAAACAAACCATTTCTCAATTGCCTTTAATACGACCTTATGCCCTTCTGCATTAGGATGATTCGACTGACTCATGTATTCCCGAAGATCTTTCCCTTCCTTAGCCAAATCTTTGAACATAGCATAACTATCGACCAACCCCAAATGATATTTCGATGCCAAATCACGTATCTGTTGGGCATGCTTGGCTAATGGAGTATTCTCATCTAAAATATTTTCAGTAAGATCCGGAGTCGGGGTCATCAGAACAATCTTTATGTCTTGTTTCAAAGCCTGTTTAATCATCTTTTCCCAAGCCTTTAATGATCGTTCTAACCCTATACTCCTGTCATTCAACGCATAATCAATAAATAACAAATCCGGACGGTGAGTCAATACCTCTTTTTTAAATCGTTTTTCACCTTGTTCCGATTGCTCTCCCCCGATAGAAGTCGTAATTACGTTCACTACGGCATAAGGATAATGCTCTTTTATTGCATGAAGGGTCAAATGCGGATAAGCACCTAAAGTATTCACCACAGGAGTATTGGCATAACCGGACGGAACACTATGACCATGAAATACAATATTTATTGTCCGGTTATGCGGCCATGTTTTTACTAACTCATTTCTCAAATTATTAACATAGCTTCCTGTTGCCGATTGGGCATTTACAACACAAACTATACAGACACCAAATACTACCGATACGAATCTTTTGATAAGCATAAAGAGATTTATTTAATTAAACAATACATCGACAGCCTGTTCGGACAGTTCTTCTTCCGGATGAAAATCAGGACTGCTTACATACTTCTTCAAACTATATAAAAATTGCCGTGCGACTGGTCTTTTATCCATATTCCGGAGCAAATCGATCGTACAGATCAATAATTCTCCTTTCCCGACTTTGGCTTCAGCGACTAACCCCAGCTTATTATTTTTATTCCAATCGGGAATCATCTGCAACAACGGCCTATAAGTCGAAGGTGTATGATCAAGATTCATCAATTTAGAAGGAATAACCAAATCCCACCACTGCCAATTAGAATGAAACTCCGTTGGGAAATATGCATATAACGGGTGCGAAGGATTACACAAAATACCTAATAATTCAGGAGGCATACCAGACCAGACTGCATTCCATGAAATCCCGGAGAAACATGATGAAACCGTAGTACGGACATCTGCAGTATCTGCAAGTAAAAGTACTTTTCCTCCTTGTTTCAAGTATTCTTTCACTTCTGCATTCCATGAATTTACGATTTTTATCTCAGAAGGAACATTCACCTCCGGCAATACAGAGGGATATACCCATATATCCCATTGATTCCGATATGAAGTTCCGGAAATATCAAAAATAAGTTTCATCTGTTCCGCTTTTTTGATTCCTTTCAGAGAAATTTTTATTTTACCTAATGAATGCGGACTACCGATCGGTATATCTTTTGCCGGGAGCTTTCCTTGAGCATATACCTTGCCATCAGGATATTTCAACGTCCATTTCAGTACAGCCTTCTTTATATCCGATTTTCCGAAATTCGCAATACGTGCCTCTCCGGTAAAAATCGAATCATTTGTCCAAACAAACGAAGAAGTCAACAATAACGGAAGACAAGGGGAAACCATGCTTTTAAATTCATCTGCAGTAACATAAGGTTTCGGATCCCAAAAAACATCGACCACACCTACAGGTGAAGTTCCTTGGCCCGGAAAATCATTCAATTGCAACAAATGGTATCCAGCCATACCCGGTGTACGATAATAAGATTCAAATTCTTCTTTTTTTTGTATTAAATGAAATTTACCGGATGCACGTGTAAACTCCTCAGCTAAATCCAACATATGATGATCCCGCAACGATTCTCTGAATATCTGATAATTATATGGTTTAAGAACTCCCGTATATTTTTTTATCTCGTCATAATTAGGATAAACACACCATTGACCTATTTCATGTGTAATCATCGGTATCGGATATTTTTTTACATACTCCGAATAATCATACAAAGTATTCAAGGGAGCAACATTAAAACGGCTCTTTAAACCCTCTTTCCATCTATGAGGGCGTGCTCCATATAAAACGTTATATTGATTTTCAGGGACATAAGGATATGCAGCACTTCCTGTATAAAGATGTCTGGGATCTCGTTTCCAATGAGTTACCGATTCTGAAAGAAATTCTTTTACTCCCGAACCACAAAGTTCATTTCCCTCACAGAAAAAGACAAAAGAAGGATGATTTCCGTATTCTTTGAATATCCGGTCTGCCTCACGACGTAAAAAATCATTAACAGCTTTATCTTCTCCTACCGTAAACCGCCAATCAGAGTTCTCTATTTGCAAATAAATTCCTAAACTATCAGCAACCTTGAATGCCGCTTCAGGAGGACACCATGAATGAAAACGGACACAATTCAATCCGTAATCTTTACAGGTCTTTAGGATACGTAACCATCCCGATTCATCCATAACCGGATATCCGGTCAATGGAAATTCGGCACTGTTAACAGTTCCCCGTATAAATATTTCACGTCCGTTCATCGTAAAACGAGTACCTTTCACTCCCACCTCACGCATTCCGAATTTGACCTGTTTCGTATCGAAATAAGATTCTTTATCTGCTTTAACATTCAGAGAAAGATTTAACAGATAAAGATTCGGGTCAAACTCATCCCATGTCCTGATCTGATCTCCAAGAGGTAAATCTATCTCCATAAAGATAAGCGAATCATTTCCGGTCACAGGAATTTTTTTCTTTGGAATATCAAAAAGATTATCCGCAGTTTTTCCCATAATTTCCAAATCACCTTTCAACGATAACTTATCGCTATTATTGAAAGTCACCTCCAAACGAGCCTTTTTGCCCTTAATATCGGGATAGACCTGCACATCCGATATATATACTTTGTCCGTAGCTCTTAGTTCTATTTTTCCTATAATGCCGTTCCAATTAGTTTGTGTTTCGGCACTAATGGCATGGCTATATTCAATATTATAAATCAGGTCATTATTTACACGTAAACGTATTGTATTTACCTCTCCGGGTTTCAAAAATTTTCCTAATGTATAAATATGGGGAACAGACAGACTTTCTTCCCGTCCGACATAAGCTCCATTAACCCATAATTTAGTTTCCCAATGGACTCTTTCAAGAAATAATGAAATCTCTTTTCCTGCCCAATCTTCCGGAATGAAGACCTTTTTTTCATACCATGCCGGACCTTTATATTCAAACATTCTTGTTAGTCGTATAGAAGAGAGTCCTTGTGTACGAATCCCTTTACCCGCCTCATCAGTAGAACCGGGTAATGTAATTGTTTCGGTAAGAGATGGAAACATCTGCAACCCATTACTCTGAAGACCCATTCCGAGAGGATCTGCCTTAAATGCCCATATTCCGTCTAAAGAAATTGTGTGACATCCCGGTTGGGCTTGCATCTGAAATGCAAGTCCAACCAGAAAAAAAGGAAGAAAAAAAACTAAACGTTTCATGAGAGTGTATTTTCAAGGTTTATTAAATCATCCTATCATTTATATTCAACGACGGCAACTACAGGAAAATGGTCCGACGGATTACGTGCCTGGAATACATTTTCCACATCCTTTTCCGAAGTACGATAAGTATCAGTCAATATTCCATACCGGTCGACACTAAAATGCGATGTAAGAAATATATGATCGATACGGCTTGTAGTCTTTCTATTAGGATCAAAAGCATTAAAAGTTCCCGTTACAGCATAACGTATGCCTGCACATTCATACGCATCCGCTAACACTTTTGAATTCACAATCGTCATATAACACCTACTATTTTGATCCGCATTAAAATCACCGGTTAAAATAACAGGCAATTTACCTCCCAATTTCTTAATTTTCTGCAATACTAAAGATGCGCTTTCATCTCTGGATTTTACTCCGACATGATCGGCGTGTAAATTAAAAAACATAAAAACGAAACCGGTCTGCTTATCCTTGAACTTTCCCCAAGTACACAAACGCACTTGATCGGCATCCCATCCCAAACTGGGATAATCAGGCGTAGAAGAAAGCCAAAAATTTCCTTCATCTAAAAGTTCAAAGCGATCTGTCTTATAATAAATAGCAGTAAACTCTCCCCTTTTCATTCCGTCATCACGTCCTACTCCAATATAATCATACTCCCGCAACTTGTTTTTCAGCTCTTCTACCTGATGAAACTGTCCTTCTTGCGTCCCGAATATATCAAAATCGTGATAACGGATTAAATCGGCAATAACAGGACAGCGCTGCCCCCACCCATTGCCGTTAATCGAATCATTACGATTCGCAAACCGAATATTATATGAAGCAACTTTCATTTGGTGGGCTTCAAGTCCAATACAATAAACCAAAAAGCAAATTAAATACAGCACCTTTTTCATAAACAAAATTCTTCTTTTTGTTATCAGCAAAAATAAAAATACCTTTCCTCAAATAGAATGGACAATTATCCAAACGGAATAGAGTATCTTACGATTTATTTGACAATCAATTTTTGAATTTCAGTTTCTTCTCCAGTATTTAATTTCAACACATAAACACCTTTATATAATCCATTTAATGGTAATACCGCAATCTCAGAATCCGGATTTGAAGAATAGATTATTTTACCATTTAAATCAATTAAAGATATTTTATTCACCGGAACTTCCGAACGGATGGTAACCTGATCTTTTGCAGGATTCGGATATACAGAAATACGGGAATCGCTAACAGATTCAATTATGCCGGTATCAGAAAGATCCCTTATTTTACCGACAAAAGTAACAATCGATGTCGCCGGCATCGTATAATTCTCTGTAACAGCAATATCCGATCCGCGCCTTAAAGCATCATTCAGACTATTAGTCGTAATATAGGGAGTAAAATGTGTTATTCCCATATTATTACTTAATCCGGATATATTCATACGTATCGAACGGGATTGTGTCGAAGCATTTATCACAACAATTACAAGTTCCTGATTGATTTCATCGATATATGCCGAAACCATTTGGTTTGCAATTGCATCTGCGGCAGAGAGATCATCCGACCGCATTATATCGACCCGCTTCATCCCCGGACGGATAAACCGAGAAAAATTTCCCAAAGCATAAAGTAATTTTGTAGGTCGGTATACACCATCTGTTTGCTGGTTATTCAAAATATATCGAATCAGAGCAAAACGTTCTTCATTGCCACTACTTGCATCTTTTTCGAATGTCGTCCACCATTGCCAACCGGAACAATCGGCCTCTACCAAATCATTATGAATAATCCGAGCTAATGATATTCCGCATTCCATCGGAGATAACGTACGGGAAGAACCTCCGTTATGAATAGCCTTATAGCCATTTCCCAACAACGAATATTCAGTTTGCCAATACTCTAATTCAGGATCAGTCTCTTCTATTTGATCTCGCAACGCATTTCTCTTCTCTACAATATCCGTAGCAGAAGCATCTGTCCAATAACTATGGGAAGAAACATAAGATGAAACCGAAGGAAGATCTTTTATCTTAAGATCAGACCGATCATCCCAAAAATTATATAATTGATTTGCATAATCTCCCGTACTTTCTTTCAATAAATAATTTATAGAGCCAGCTTCTGTAATAAACAGCTTAGTATCAATACCTCTTTTTACAAATTCAGCATCGATCGCTTTAACTACATCCGAGACTTCTTGATTTGTCCAAGGAGTTCCTTCCTGCGATACGACTCCTCCGTCAGAAGTTGCATTCCACTCCCATTGAGGTTCATTCAAAGGACTAATATATTTAAAATTAATTCCTTGTTCTTTAAAATGGGAGACAACATCGGCTAAAAATTTCCCAAAATCATTGAAATGCTCTCTCTTCAAAATAGTCGATTTCGCATCACCATATTCCCGAAATCCCAAACCTCTCACTGTATAATAGACAGGGGGAGAATTTTGCCAACCTATAATATCCGGCACATTATACGTTTTTACCGCTTTCTCCAAAAACCACTGCTGTCCAGCTTGTTTCGTCCAATCATATGTAGTCATATCCGGATTCAAGAAACATTCGGTACGACGTGTTTCATCCGAAATACGGCTGGCTGCTCCTTGCTCAGATGTTCCTGCCCCTATATTAAAACGCCACGCAGACAATCCGATACCTTTAGGCGTACCATTCGATAAAGTATCACAACTGAATAATAACTCCGCTAAATGCTCTTTTTTATTTTCCGGAAAATATTTTCCTATAAACTGAGTACTCCAACCATCTGATGCCCCAAAATTGCGTATAGTTTGCTTTTTCTGATCCACACAAACCGTAAATTCTGAAAAATCACAGAATTCAGCATCCCAGTCTCGGATTTCGTCCGAAGTAAGAGAACTTCTTTCTAAAGTTATCTCATCCAAAAGACCGGTACACGTATTTTCTCCACAACCAAAATCGATCTGAGAAAAAGGATTTTCTTTGTTCGTATATCCTGCGATCTGTTTTCCAAGAGCTCCATTCAAATATATTCGGTAATAAGGGCTACCACCTGCACTAAATACCTGTACCAACGATATGCTGTTCCATTGCCCCGCATACAACGGATTTGCAGTCATCTTACCCGCAGTCCGAGTTATACCGTCTTCTGTAATCTTAAATTCAAATACAGCTTGACCTGAAACGACCTGTGAAATAACCAGGACAGCCTCGTCATTATTCTGTCCCTGAAAACGAACCAATACCTTACCGGTATCTTCATCTTGGAACTGATCTTTAAAATACACAAAACTAAAAGATAACTCTTCTTTCATTAAATCGCCAATTTGCAAAGACATTCGGCTATCACTTTTAATGTCAGCTACATATCCTCTTACATTATTTTTTGTTCGTTCCACGTTTAAAGACGAACTTTCAATATTTTTCATATCATCTTCCAATCCTGTTTCAAAAGAAAAACGAGCATAAGCAGTTTCTCCTTCTTCTGAAACAGAAGGCTCAGGTAATTCTTCATCTTTAGAAAGGGCGACTATCTGATTAGCCATAAGAGCCGTATGGTATATTTTTACATTGTCGATACGCCCACTCATCGAATAACTTGTTTCAGGATTACATCCTAAAAAGATTTTTGAAATATTAAAATCCGAAAGTTTCAGCAACGTTTCAAGTTCTCCTGATAACTCTCCGTTTACATAATATCTTATTCGTGTACCTGAAAAAACAATTGCAAAATGATACCACTGGTTATTTTCTAAAGGTTTTCCCGCAATCGAACGATAAGTTGAATAAGGCTTATTATCAATAACGATATAACTATCGTTTCCCCATGATGTCTTAGGAGTTAAATAGATATTGCTTCCGTCGTCGGCATACAGTGCTAAAAACATTCGCCAATTTGCATTGGGATCGATATCTTCTCTTTTACCGAAAAACGAGATGGTCATTTCATCCGATAATATATCTCCTTTTAACTGCAAACAGCCTTTCAAATCAGCATCAAAACTCAGCACTTTTCCCTGCCGTATATCATCGGATACTACAGAAGCCCCATTTAATGCCTCGACAATAACATTTCCTAAATTATCCGATGCTGTACCGTTCTCAAAATTTATATCTGCAATCTGTTTTGCTTTATTATCGCTAACCGACCATGCATATACAGGCAAAAGAAGACATAGACAAACAAATAAAAAGATTCTTCTCATGGCTCTTTTTTAATATTAAGATTAAACAATAATGTCTCCGAGCTTCTATCAGAAGACAACGAAGACATTATTTCTCAACAATATAATTAATGCGAAACAGAAACAGTCACCAGAGCTTGTTGAGTCAGCTTGGGATTACTATTCCCCATAAAATTATAATCGATCGTATAAGTAACGTCTCCTTGTGAAAAATCGACCGGGGTAACTCCCGATATTTGTTCAACGCCATCGATCGTAACACGACAATTTGTTCCATCCAACAAATTCGGATCATTGTTCATCGTCTCAAAGACCGGAATTACATTACTTAAATCAATATCATCGGCCACTTGCAACGTAATATTATACCGGTTATAATATGCAATATCACGAGTTACAGTCCCCTCTACCCCATTAATAGAAAATTTCGTCATTTTAGGAATCATAACCGGAGCTACATAATAATTAGAAATAGCTCCAGAAGCCGTAATAACTCTAAAATTTTGTATTTTCAGTTTACCATCCTGAACAAATTCGACAATTCGTGAAGCTGTAGAACCAGAAACAATTCTCTTTTCTTCCCCTGCAGGATCAATCCAATACATTTCCGCCAAATTCGACGATAACTCAAAATTAACCAATTGTCTTGCCTTAATCGAATTAAATGTCGCATCTCTCCACGCATCGAACAATATCGGACAGATCAACGAGTCTGCAGAGATAAATTCTCCATACGAACTATAATATACCGTTCCTGCATATTCCGGCATTCGGTATATATTATTTATTCTCAAGTTGTCCAACCCTCCGTCTAATGCAACTACTTTAACAGTTACCGAGTCAACCTGAAATTCACGCTCTCCATTTTCATTAATCGAAGAAGCGACCCATACGGCATTAAAAGTTCCCGGCTCTTGATAAGAATAAGAAAACGTACCATCCGAGGCTGTAGCAAAACCGGTATCTCCCTCTTTTCCATATACATGATTTGCGTCTCCCGGATAAACAACATAATACTGTCCGGAACCCTTATTCACAAAACGAACCGATTCAAAGACATCATAAGTATCTTTTTCTATTTCAAAAGCAGCTTTAGGCGCTACATATAAATCCTCGAGGTAACCGTTTTCATCGCACGAAACGAACATCAGAACAGCCAGTAAGCTATATAATAAAACTCTTATCTTTTTCATAACACTACTCTCCATTTTAATATCCAAAATTCTGTTCGATTACCCCATTGGAAATAGATATTTCCTCCTGAGGAATAGGGAATATTTCGTTTACTCCTTTTCTGAAATATTTTCCTCGCTCCCTGATTTTTCCAGACGGTTGCTCTACCGGAGCATTTCTATATACAACTGCCATTCTCTCACTTAAAATACCCAAACGCGCAATTTCAAACCAACGGTCAAATTCTCCCGCCATCTCTATTCGTTTTTCTTTTAAGATAGCATCCCGCGTAACATCATAAGGAGCATAAGCGACATCTTGAAAATTAGCTGCCGGAATCGATATATATTGAGAATTAGGATTATCCGGATCTAACAATTTACGGGCACGTTGACGAATTTTATTCACATAATCGACTGCTTTACGGGAATCACCGGTCTCATTCAATGCTTCGGCAAATAACAACAATGCCTCCGGATAACGCATTACACGATAATTTCGTCCGTTTGTAGAACCCTCGCTACGGAATATATAATATTTGACAAAAATCAGTCCATTACCATAATTGAACCAACCTATTTGAGGAGATGTTTCCTCTTGTTTATAATATTCACTGATCGTACGCCCTGTAATGGTAAATAATCTCCGAGGATCATTCTGAAATTGATTATCCAAGTCTGACGTCGGTGTAATAGCAATCGTCGAAGAAGTTCCTCCTAACGAATTTATCAAAGAACCTCCACACGGCCAACTTTCATTTGTCGAAATTCCCGATCCGGAATAATCATAATGATTTATTTCTATCAACGATTCAGGAGAAAACTCACCCTCAAGCCGGAATATTTTATCAAACTCATCCAATTGATGAATACTTACTACATCTTGTCCTGCAAAAACAGTCTCTTTGGTAGCCGAAGGATCTAATACCAAACGTTTTGCCAAAGACTCCCAAGACTCATTGGGGTAATTTTCATCGAATTTCAGTATTTGATTATAAGTCAAATTTTTACCTTCAATAAAAAATTCACCAATCTCCCGTGCTTCTTGCCATTTTTGCTCCTTATCCACCGATGTCAACTTTACGCCCGGCGATGCTTCATATACCAATACTTTCATCAGCAATCCTAAAGCTCCGCCGACTCCAATCTGTCCGGCCTCAGTTAACTGATAACGACCTCTACGCAAAATCAGAATTGCTTCACGCAAATCCTTTTCGATATAAGCATACACCTCATCTAAAGAAGATCGGGGCACTACCATATTTCCCAAATCTACATCTTCAGGCTGTATCGATACACCGCCATAAGTTTTCACCAAATTAAAATAAAAAAGGGCTCTCAACAATTTGGCCTGTCCCAAAACTTCACGTATCTCTTTTTCGCTCGTACCATTTGCCCGATAATCGACATAGGGAGCCGATCTGATTACCTGATTAGCTTTATTGATACCCTGATAATTTATTTGATAACGTTGCAAGATATACGTATTTTCTGTATTAAACTGAAAATTAACTAATTGCCCCATTTCATTAACTTCGACATCTTGTTTGTTCCAAGAATTATCGCTCATGGCCTCACCGAAAATAATTTCACTCAACTGATACTGTTGCGATTGCATCAGATTATAAACCGAATTTAATCCGATACGCAGATTATTCAAATCTTTATAAAAAACGTCCCCTTCTACCAATCCGGTCTGTTCAGGCTCAAAATAGTCCTCACACGACGAAAAAAACAACGGGTACATTGCTAAAAGAATATATATCAACTTTTTCATATTCGAAATTATTTAAAAATCAATAATTACGCCAAACATATAAGAGCGTGCTTGAGGATATACTCCTTGGTCGATACCCAAATAAAGATTATTGCTTTCTTGACCTGAAGTTTTACCGACCTCCGGATCCAAACCATCATAACTAGTGATAGTAAATAGGTTCGTAGCAGAAGCATAAACTCTTAAATTACTCACAGACAATTTGTTTACCCATTTTTTAGGGAAAGTATATCCTAATTGAATATTCTTTAACCTCAAATATGAACCGTCTTGTACATAAAAATCAGAATTTCTGAAATTCATTTCATTTTTAGTTCCGTCCGAACTGGGTAACGGCACTGTTCCATTCAAATTAGCACCCCAATGATCCCGATAAGAAGGATTGGCAGGATCGGGAACCGGCCTCCAAACTTTATCGAAATAGTCTTCCGAAACATTAGAAAAACTTAAATAGTTCAGATTTTCCCAGCCTCCGCTATAAGAGACATTTGAATAACGGAAATATCGCGTTACATCATAAATTTCATTTCCTGCGACACCCTGGAAGAACATAGACAGATCAAAACCTTTATATTCCATATTGATATTGAATCCATAATAAAAATCCGGATTAGGATTTCCGATGAACGTACGATCATTGTCATCAATCACACCATCGCCATTCACATCTACGAATTTCATATCTCCGGGAGTGTAAGTCGATCCGGATGAAAATACGGGAACTTTAGGAGAACCATCTTCATTGAAATCTGCTTCGGTCATGATTCCGGCTGTTTTCCAACCATAAAAACAAGCAATAGGAGCTCCGACTACCGTTTTATTTACATAACCCAAATTATTGGGACTGCCTAAATTTCCCCCATAAATAGCATCATCATTTCCGCCTAAAGCAGTCACTTCATTTTTTACTTTCGTAAAGTTCCCCGACAATTCAAAATTAAAATCTCCTATACGATCTTTATAAGAAAGCTGAACTTCCCATCCTTTATTTCTCACGCTTCCGGCATTCTGCATCGGAGTAGAAGTATACCCTGACGAATAGACAATAGGGACAGCAACCAACATATCGTGTGTATCCTTAATAAAATAATCGACCGATGTAGAGATACGATTATCCAAAACATTAAAATCAAGTCCGACACTGGTCGACTGAGTACGTTCCCAAAGAATATCGGAATTTCCGTATGAAGATATACTCATACCCGGTTGAATTGTAGGCATTCCCACTCCATATATGTAAGTGGCCGATTGCTGCCCGACATAAGTGGCGTAAGCATTATTTCCAATACGATTATTACCTAACTGCCCCCAACCGGCACGTAATTTCAAAAGGCTTATCCAATCTACATTCTGCATAAATGATTCCGAATTAATCTTCCATCCGGCAGATACACTCGGGAAATATCCCCAACGATTTTTTTTCGAAAATCTGGATGAAGCGTCCGCACGGAAATTCGCTTGTAATAAATAGCGGTCTTTATAGTCATAACTAATACGTCCCAAAAGCCCTAAAGCAGTCCAAGAAGTAGTATATCCGGATGTCGATTGAGAAAATTGGGCAAAGTTCAATGCATTGAATTCATCATCATACCCTCCATATCCTGTACCTTGCGCCCATGTACGCTTCATCGTCGAGGTTTCCAGCGTTTGACCGACCATCACAGAAAAATCGTGATCGCCCCATTTTGCCGTATAATTCAAAATATTGTCCCAACTTATATTATCGGTAGTCGTCGGATAACGTTTTACATCATATTTTATAGTTCCTACAATTTCAGGATTTACGTTATAACGGTTAAACTGTTCCTGATCGGAGGCATAATTCGAATAACTGGCACGAGTAGAATATTTTAATCCTTTCACAATATCCCAATCCAATGTTATTTGCCCGATAAAGGTATTGACATAGGTATCATAAGTCGTACGACGAAGATTTTCGATCGGAGTAGTCCAATTATAACTTTCGTTTTGATCATAAATAGGTGTGAGCGGATTATAGTTAATGGCTGTTTTAATAACCCCCCAAGTTCCCTCTCCGACAACTCTGCGATCTTCGCGCGCATAAGTAAGATTCGTACCAAGTGACAAATTTTTCAGCAATTTAGCATTCATCTTTCCGTTAAAAGATTTGCGTTCATAATTCGACTCTTTTATAATACCGTCCGTATTCTGAAAATTACCACTGACATAATAATTCAATTTATCATTGCCTCCATACAATGAGATATTGTATTTCTGCATTAATGCACTACGAGACAATTCATCCCACCAATCAACCCCTTTATCTATCAACTCTTGAGTTTCCGGCTTTACCTTCATCTGGCCTGTAGCCGCATCATAATCCGTAACAATATTCAGATTATTCACAAAGTCGGAATAATAAGCAAAATCCTGTTTGTCCATTAGTCCGGGATCTTTCCATGACTCCTGCCATCCCAGATAAGCATTAAAATTCACATTTAAGATTTTCTGGCTGTTTTTACCCGATTTAGTAACAACGAGCACTACACCGTTCGCAGCACGAGAACCGTAAATAGCCGCAGAAGATGCATCTTTTAAAATTTCGATAGATTCTATATCATCCGGAGACAAATAATCGATATTATCCATCGGTATTCCGTCAACCACATATAAAGGGTCGGAATTATTGATCGTACCCATACCTCGAATACGAACCGTAGAACTGGCACCCGGAGCTCCGGAATTCTGTACAATCTCAACTCCTGCAGCCTTTCCCTGAATAGCATGCATGACATTCGTTGCCGGTAATTTAGCTATCTCATCTGCGTCCACAGAAGCAATAGCCCCTGTCAAATCGCTTTTTTTCTGTACTCCATAACCGATAACCACGACCTGATCCAACTCTTGAGTCGATTCCTGTAAAGTAATCGTAATAGAAGTCTTCCCGTTCAAAGGCTGTACAACGGTCTTATACCCAACATAAGAAACCTGCAAAGAAGCATTTTTATCCTTCACGGTAATTTTAAATTGACCGTTCAGGTCACTCATTGTTCCGATACTTGTTCCTTTCACCTGTATCGAAGCACCGATAATCGGCTCTTTGTTGTTCGCATCTATCACTTTACCCGTAATCACCTGAGAATAAACAGGCATAACAAGCATAATCATGAACAATAACAACAAAGCCTTTATTTTTCTATGGCTTAACATGCTTAAAACTTATTTATGTTATAAAAATAGTCCAGAGAAAATCCATTTCTACAGGATTTTACATTAAATTATTATCAATACCTTTTTAAACCTTTTCTAATTTCTTTAAGAATATGGGACTGCTATTTTCACACAGTCCCATATCTTCCAAATTTATTTAACCACAATCTTTTCTACAACTTGATGTCCGTCAGCCAATACAACTTTTACAAAATAAATTCCATTAAGAGCCGAAACATCAATATTATCGGCTGCAGTTTCCAACACCTGTGCACCCGAAAGATCATAAATTTGTACGGTTTTTATATCCTGGTGTGTTGTAATGAAAATTCTTTCAGTTGCGGGATTAGGGTAAATCGTCACTTTAACGGCCACCGTTACAGGATCTTCTATAGCACTGGTTCCTCCCAAATCATATTTGTAAAGAGCTTTTGTCGATGTAGACCCGAAATACAGATTATTATTAATATTATAAAATCCTGTAGGAGAACCGTTATCCGGTAAATCGACAACTTTAACAGGAGCATTTTCAATACCGTCGATCACCCATAATTCACTATTGTTGTTCTCATCTTGTGCTTTAAAAAACAGTTTGCCGCTTACTTCTCTGAAGTTTGAACAATTATCGGCCAAACTTCCGGCAGCAATATCCGTACCCCAGAACTGACGCTGATAAATACAAGTATCCAAAGTAGCGGTAGGAGCCAACCACAAACTATAACCTGAAGCATACTGTGTAGCGTCACCCGGCATATAATACCCTCCGTTTGCCTGAATCATCAAATACCCTTGATATACAAAGAAATCTGTATTTGATCCCCATGAGTCCAACGAAATATTTCCTCCCCAATGGTTAATATCATAAATCATTCGCGGATTTACTCCATCTTCGATAGGCTTGGTCAAATCCCAAAAACAAGGTTCACAACCATGAACACCATCTTTCGCACGGAAATAAATCGTATCTCCGAACGCTATCGGAAAAGCATATTCAATAGCTGTAGGCAAACCGCCGGTTTCGCCTTTAGCAAAATCAAAGCCTAACCATTTTGTACCTTCAGGTGTTCCATCGCTATACCAAAGTTCACTTCCGTAATCTTGACCAACCTGCTCTTTAACCGTTTCTGCACGGAAAATTACCATCTTATCATTGATATTGCGCAATGCTCCAATCCCTGCCGGACCGGTTCCGAATGTACCATCATCACTCGGTCTGTTATTAATATCTTTCAATAACATCGTACCTTCAGGTGTTCCATCGGTAATCCACAATTCTTCGTTGTGCTCAAGATCGACCCCTGCGAAAAAAGCCTTATCGCCCATTACCTCAAAATAACTCCTCATCGGAATACTTGCGATACGCACTGTTCCTTCTTCTGTACCATCAGATATCCAAATCCAACTCTCAGGAGTTTCAGGATCTACAACAGGCATCATCTCGCTTTCTTCATCCCTCGCTGTAAAAAGGACTTTATCCCCGAGAATAACCATATTTCCCGGTTGAGAACCGATATTTCCCGGATAAATATCTTTTACCATTTTCGTCCCCTCTACTGTTCCGTCTGAGACCCAAAGTTCCCGTCCGTATTCAGCGGTTTCTGCCGTAAAGAACAATTTTCCGTTCACCCATTTCAAACCGCTCGGTTCGGAACTCTCAGATCCCGGAATAATATCCATAAATAACTTCGTACCTTCCGGTGTCAAGTCTGTGTACCACAGTTCACTACCATGCTCAGTATCTTTGCCGGCAAAAAAGAGAAAATTCTCCGTTCTCACGGCATGTTCTTTAGGACCCAATGGATTGGCAACAGACATAACACTACCCAACTCCAAACCTTCCGGTGTCAAGCGGGTCATTCCATCCGGCAAAACTTGCGCCGTTATAGGCGCAGACATTGCCCAAACACACATGCATCCTGCAAAAAATTTCAGATTTCGTTTTAGATAACAATGCTTCATGGCTCAAAAATTTATAATTAAAAATATATATAATAAATCGACAACAATCATTGAAAATAGGCAATTGCCGATCTTTAAGTTTACGTTACGAAAATACAATTACAAAGAGCATAAAAAAATGGACAATTTCACAAAGCACATGGACAAATTTTCGGTCTATCCATTTCTCCAGATTTTATCAAAAATGTCCTCAATATATAGAGGTTGCACTACTCGATTTCACTTCATGTATTTCATTATCTACCAACTTATTAAGATCTTCTTTAGGAAGTTCTGAACAAGGATTGAAAGTTTCTGAATTCATATAATTCAAAAGGCTGTAAAGCAACTGACGGACCTCCGGATATTTCCGATTTTTTTCCGAAAGAATATCCATAGAAGAAAACAATAACTTACCGCCATTACAAGTAGCCTCAAAGACCGAAACCAGTCGCCTGTTGTTTGCAAAATTATCGACATGTTCTACTATCGCAGATACCGGAGCTATAGAATCGACGACTAACGTTTTAGAGTTTTTCAGCAAATGCCACCATTGCCAGTCGGTATGATTTTCGGTTGGAAAATCCGATAAAGCCGAATGTCCGGAATCACATAAAATCCCCATACTTCCCGCTTGTTTCGGGAAATGAATCGGACTCCAAAAAACCGGAACAAACTTGCCTTCTATACCCTTTAATGCGCCAACAGGAGGTGAAAGCAACACTTTACGGCCTTTTGATAACTCTGAAAGAGCTTTTTCCAAATTATCTGTCACGCAAACGTCTCCCGCATTTATAGCTACATTTTCGGGATACACCCATATCGACCAGTTATTTTTGTAAGGCGTTTCCGCTACAGCCACTTCCAAAGTAAGACAAGTTGCAGCCGTAACCTGATTTAAAGACGCTGTAATCTTTCCTATAACAGAATTTTTACCTTTTTCAATGTGTGCTGCATCAAAATATCCTGATGCAACAGATTTTCTACCCGGACCAAATAAATTCCACGAAATTTTTTTGTTTTCAATATCTGAAGCAGCATAATTAGCAATTTCCACTGTCGCCTCGAATAACTCATTATTCGTATAAACCGCTTTCGGGAAACGAGTCAAAGGAACAACCGGAGAACAAAAATTACGAAAATCTTCAGCAGAAATAATCCCTTTAGAATCCCAAAATGCATCTAACAAACCGACTAAAGCAGTTCCTTGTCCGGGGAAATCGTGCAAATCGAGCAATTGGAAACCCGAAAATCCGGGTGTTTTCAGAGCCCGTTCAATCTCCTCTTTATACAATATAGCAGCCAATTTTCCCGAAGCGTTCAAATAATCATCGGCTTTGGACAACAATCCTTTTTCTTGCAAATCAGCCCTTACCGCCTTAAAATTCAAAGGATCAAGTACACCTTTATATTTTTCAATCTCTTTCAAATTAGGATACACGGCATACTGTCCTATCTCATGAGAAATAAGTGGGACATTCATCCCGTCAACGGCAGAAGTATAATCTTTATTAAAACAAGGAGATTCGTCGTTAAAAATACCCTGTCCTCTAACCCAACCTTTTTTCGTCCATTGCGTCACAAAAAAATCATCACCGGTTTCCGGCCAATCACCATGACCTTTTTCAAAAGTAAACGTAGTAGTCGTATATAAATGGCGGTTGTCTTTTGACTTCATATAAGAACGTAAATTGTTCAAAAAGTCAAAGTCCGGTTGCAACTCATTTCCGACACTCATTAAACAAAACGAAGGATGGTTACCATATTCCCTTAATATTCTATCAGCCTCTTCATAAAGGAATCTGTTGGTTGTCGTATCTTTACCGACAGTCAAAGACCATAAAGGCAACTCTACCTGCAAATAAAAGCCCATATCATCTGCTACCTCAAACGCTGCCTGAGGAGGACACCACGAATGGAAACGCAAATGATTCAAACCGTATGCTTTTGCAACGCTAAATACTTTGTTCCAGCCTTCCTTATCAGTAGGAGGTGTACCTGTCAAAGGGAAAATACAACATTCCAAAGTTCCTCTTAAATAAATGCGGTCGCCGTTATTCATCAATACAGAACCCGACGTCGATAAATTACGCATTCCGAACCGAGCTGAAAAAGCAGAAGTTTTTTTCCCTTGTGTCAAAATGACATCCATCTGATAACAAACCGGAGAAAATTCATTCCATAAAACAGTATTTTCGCCCATATCGTAATCATACGTTATAGTATTTTTCCCGGGACGAAAAGATGTAGTCAATAGCTGTGAAGATAATGTTCTCCCATCCGTTAATATTTTCGGATTAAATGAAAGAGTTCCTTTTTTTTCTTTCTTTCCAAAATTCGACACAGTCACCACACATCGCACTTTTTTCTGAGATACATTCGGATAAAGCTGAACATCCTCGACAGAGATTTGATTTTCCGCACGAAGCTCCAGACGCCCCAATATACCATTCCACATAATCTGAGTATCATTGGTATAAGCATGCGCCAAATCTTTAACCGAAATATCATACTGTTTGCGATTATCGATCCTGATCGTCAACCGGTGTTTCCCAGGACGAATATCTGATGGTAAATCGAAACGATGCGGTGTAGTCAGGCTCTCTTGTACCCCCTCCAAAGCAACCCCATCTATCCAAACTTTAGATTGCCACATAACACGTTCCAAAAAGAGAGAAACGTTCCGACCTTTCCACGATGCAGGAATCTCAATCTCCCGACTATACCACGCCGGACCTACATAAGAATGACGACGAGTCAAATGTAACATTTGAGGCTTTTCCAAAGCCGGAGAGAGTTCATTCGGAATACCCTTCCCTGCCAAATCGGTCGTACCGGGCAACAGAATAACATCTTCCAAAGATCTTTCAAACCAGCACTCCTGTTCACCGACATCCTTACTGTCCATAGCGAATTGCCATGTCCCACTTAAATCCAATACATATTCCTGAGAAAAACCCTCCGGAATAAGCCCGAATAATATCAGAAGCAAAAACAAAATATTTCTTTTCATAAAATAAGCCTAAAATGGTACAAATCCGGTATTTATAAATATAATATACTTTATTATATAAAACACGCCTATCTATTATATCTTGCCAAAGGTGGATTCTCCTTCAAATAAAGACAAATATTTGAGAGGAAAAATAAACAAAAAAAGATAATATCAATCTTTTTGTTTCCACCTTTAACACAAGGATATAATTTTATCAAACAATCTTTCTACTTATTGCACATATTCAAATGTATTTGTCCTCCTTGGTGATTTACATCTAATTTCCGAACTTCCTCCAAAAATGATTTTGCTTTCATCAAGTTTCCTAAACCTAAATGTCCTAATCCCATTACATAGTTGCAATGAAGGAGATTTCGTTTATTCAGATCTTCTTCCCAAATTGCCAGATCAGGTAATGAAACAGCAAAATAATCTATCTTACAATTATCGAAAAGATGCTTCTCGCCATGTTTGATCAGCTTATTGAAGCGACTCCGAGCCTTTTTCTCATCACCTAAAGCCCGCCATGCCAATCCTTGATAGAATATTTTATCAGGTTGTTGATCATTATAGAAGAATGCTTGTGCAGGTTCAGAAGATCCGACTGTCGCCTTCTGAAAACAACTTAAAGCTTCGCTCTCTTTACCGAGTTCACGATAACACAATCCTTTATAATAATAGATATCATTTTCCTCTGCTCCGGCAAGTTTTCCTTCTCCCAAATTGTAAGGATACGATTCTGTTTTATTCAACAAATCCAAAGCCTCTTCAAACCGTCCTGCAGAAATTGCTTCTTTTGCCAGTTCTACGTGACATAGAACATATTGTCCTGTCACTTTTCCCTCACCGCCTTCCCACGGGTGGAACTTACGAGCCGCAAGCAAAGCTTTTGCTTCGGAATAACGTCCCAACTGATTATATAATGTGATGCGCTCCAAAGCCAAATCATCACGGGATTCGACCAATGCGGCATGTTTCTCAAGGAAAGTCAACCGTTCGGCATACGGACGTCCCAGTTTCTTATAAAGCTGGTCGAGTTCCATCAATATACGTGCATCCGTATTGTCTAAAGCAAAAGCTTTTTCTAAAGTGGCAACCGCCTTTTCTCGATTATTACATTTGTTATAATATGCTAACGAAAGATTCCGCCATACTGTCGGAAATTCAGGATCGATTGTTGCCGACTGCTCCCAACAAGATACAGCATTCTCATAACGCCGGGAAGCATACCAAAAATTTCCTAAATAATAAAAGGCTTTTGCATCGGAAGGATTCTGCCGGACGGCTTCTTGCAAAATCAGGACTTCTTCTATTCTGTTAGGGAAACAATATGCCGGATCACATTTTTCTGCTTTAATAAAATATTCTTGTGCCAAAGACGGATTACCTTGTTTCATACATATATAACCTAATAAGTAATAAATGATAGGATATACTTTTTCGGTATCCTGAAGGTATAATCCGAGCAAGCCTGCAGCCTCCTCATATAACCCTCCTGCGACAAAATCCAAAGCATATTCAATGTATCCGTGAGACCAGTCTCGCATCAACTCTTTCAATTTTTCCAAATCAGAATTTTCTCCGGATGCCAAATAACGTTCATAGCGACATCCCATATTGAAAGAATCGATTTCTAAAGAAGCGTCAGCAAAAGCTACTGCTTTTTCATTGTATTTCATCTTACGGAGAAGTGAACACTTTAACTGACGAGCTTTGTGATGATGCCAATTGCGTGTTAATGACTTTTCAACAGATTCGAGAGCTTTCTCATATTCTCCCCGAATGGTTTCTATTCGGGCTATTTCAAAATAAGAAGCATCTTGCCATGCGGCATTCCATGCAGCCTTATAAAACGCATCATAAGCCTCGTCTATCTTTCCCTGCATACGACAACTCCAACCTAAATTGAAATAGGGCTCTCCATCGTACGGATTAGGATTACGTTGTGTAAGAGTTTTTATTGCAGTTCGAAAATGAGCTTCGGCTTTAGCAAATTCACCCTTTCTCATCCATAAAAGTCCCATAGCATTATTACAGCGGACATCTCCCGGTTCCCGACTTAGCGCTTCTTCATAATAGTCCATCGGATTATAGGTAGCATGACGGTATTGTTCCAAATGCAACCCGGTCAAGAAAAGCTGTTCGATAGAAGCTATTTCTTTAGGATCTTTTGCTGCCTCTGCCGGATTTGGCAATGGCTTTATTTCTTCCTTATCGGCTTTATAGGTAAGCAATAATTTTCCATCCTGACCGTATATATCCGTAATCATATTTTCCGCAAGCACCCCGTTTGAAGGGAACTCGACACAGAAAGGCTCTGCCGGTGATACATTCACTGTATTGTCGAACAATATTTTATCGCTTACATCTTCCACCAAAACACGCACTTTCGGTTGTTTTCCCGTAGCATACAATATCAATTTAGTATTATTTCCTTGTACGTCAACATTCAAAATCAGATCTTTTGTAGCATTCTTGACATATCCGACCTCTGCATAAGGCATAAAATACTGAACCCAAGATTTTTCTTCATACGGTTGTAACCATGTAAAATCAGGCTGATTATCGGTATATACGCCTGTCATCAATTCAATATAAGGACCATCTTCGTCTGTGAGATTACGATCCCATGCAACACCGAAATCTCCATTCCCCCATGTCCATTGCTTTTTTCCAGGAGAAACATGATGATCGGCAACATGCAGCAATCCCCCTTTTTTATCTTCCTCATACCCTCCGACAAAATCAAACTTCGACCGAATCGCCATATATGAAGTCGGAACCGGAATATTTTTATATTTCGAAATATCTACACCAGAAGAATAATCTTGTTTATAATACACACCGGTAGCAATAGGGAAACTCGAGACAGCTCTCTTTCCATGATCGAAGACAGCGTTTACATCAGGCGGGAAAACCGAATGATAGTGTTCATTCACCACAACTGCCGGATTGGCCCACCAAAGAAATGTTTGAGGGAAAGATGTCCGATTATAAACTTTAGCTTTTATTTCGATATACGCCTTTCCAGGATAAAGAGTAAAACCATGCATCCCTTTCGTTCGGAACATCCGTTCTACTTCATTACACCAAATGGTTTTACTTCCATCAGGGTTTTCTTCGATAGAATAATCAGTAGGCAAAAAAGTTGAAGGACGATGATGTTGTGGCCAATTAAATTCTATACCACCTGAAATCCAAGGCCCGGTAAGTCCCACAAGAGCAGGTTTTATAACCTGATTGTAATATACAAAATGACGTTTCTTGATTTTATCGTAGGCCATTTGCACACGACCTCCGAGCTCTGGTAAAACCATCATCTTGATATATTCATTTTCAAGGAACAAAGCCTTGTATTTCTTCTCAGACTTTACATCCTCTATTTTCTCAACTACGGGATATGGATACACAGACCCGCAACTTCCTTGATATACTCTTTTTTCTAAAAAAATAGGATTTTTTTCTTCTTTTCCTATGCCATACGTAGGGAGCATAATATCTTCTTCCCAAGCACGTACCTGTCCTTCCCCAACCTCACAACGGGTCAGGTATTCTGTAATTTTTTCCATACTTTATAGTGTTATTTTTTGATCAATTCTTTTTCTATATCTTCTAAACTTTTGCCTTTTGTTTCTGGTAGTTTTATCGTAACAAAAATTCCTCCGGCCAAACAAATCAAACCATAAAACCAAAATGTTCCGTAAGCGCCTAAACTATGATTCAGAATAGGGAATGTATAAGTAAGAATAAAACATGCTGCCCATAAAGCGAATGTAGCGACAGACATAGCGACACCTCTCACTCTGTTGGGGAATATTTCAGAAATGATAACCCACATAACGGGAGCTAATGTCATTGCATAACATGCAATTGCCAGCACAACGATAATCAGCAGCGGAAGTCCGGATACATGAAAATAGTATGCAGCACCCATAAACGCATAAATTACCGTCAGTGCAAATGCTCCCAGCATCATCAGCTTTTTCCGTCCCCATTTATCAACTACAAACATGGCTAAAACGGTAAAGACGACATTTGTTATTCCTGTTATTACGATATTCATCAGTACATCAGAAACTCCATATCCGGCAGCCATAAATATCTCTTGTGCATAATTAAATATCACATTTATACCGCACCATTGCTGAAACATGGCCAATACAATACCTATTACCAATACATTACGTAAAGACGGAGACAGCAATGTCTTAAATCCGCCCTGTGGTTCAGCCGGTACAGTATGTTCTATCTCACGCATCTCCGCAAGAGCATACTCTCGCCCTCCAATCCTATCAAAAACCTGTAAAGCTGCATCTCTACGCCCTACCGTAGCTAACCAACGAGGACTTTCGGGCAAGAAGAATCCGACTATAAAAAACAAAGCTGCCGGAACAATCATGGCTAAAAACATCCAACGCCACCCCCATTGGCCATTCCATGACAACCGGATCATTTCACCCGTAGCATCTTCGGCAACAGGCTCGGCAATCAACCAATTTACCACTTGAGAAGCCAATATACCCAACACTATTGTCAACTGATTTATCGATACAAAACGCCCCCGCACATCTGACGGAGAAATTTCTGCTATATACATGGGAGAAAGACTGGACGCAATTCCTATGGCAAAACCTCCGATAAGCCTAAATACATTAAACATAGTAAAACTATTACACAAACCTGTACCCAAAGAAGTACAAATAAAGAGAGCTGCGGCTAAAATTAAAATCGGTTTACGACCGAAACGGTCACTAAATTTCCCCGCTATCAAAGCTCCGACAAGACAGCCTATCAAGGCACTGCTCATTGCCCACCCCTGCATATACGGATTATCGGCAATCTCGAAAAATTGTTCATAAAAAGGTTTAGCACCTCCGATAACAACCCAATCGTATCCGAATAGGAAACCTCCCATTGCAGAAGCCAGGGCTATAAAAAACAGAAAAAATTTACTATGTGCATTCATCGGTTTTCAGTATTAAATTTTAACAATACAAAGAGAACGCTTTTTTTTTAGCTACAACATAGAGAAAAATGTTATTTACATGGATAATTTTATTCTGTTTATCAATTTTATATGAATATATATTATACAATATACAGCCCTTAAAATAATGAATACATGCTTGTTACAAATTAAAATTATCAATATATTTGCGAAAGTGTATCTTAAATCACATAACTTATGGCCAAAATAAAAAGCGGATTCAAAGGAGAAAGAGCGATAGTTCTGCCTTCCGCAGTTGTTGATAGCATCGCTCAAGATGTTTTAGGGAAAGAGTTGCATATTACCGACATAGGTTATTATCCACAAGCGTCATATCATTACCGTGAACGCACAAAAGAAGAAGCGGAACAATTTATATTGATTTATTGTGTTGAAGGTCACGGATGGTTCAGCATAAACGGGAATAAATACTCGGTACAATCGAACCAATTTTTTATCTTACCTAAAAATACAGCACATTCATACGGAAGCGACCTTAAAGACCCATGGACTATTTATTGGATACATTTCAACGGAGAAAAAGCATCATTCTTTGCAAACGGATTTGACAAACCGACAAACATCACTCCCAACTCCGACTCTCGTATTGAAGAGCGTCTCCGCCTTTTCGAAGAAATATTTTATACATTAAGCAGAGGATATAGCAAAAACAATTTCTATTATGCAATTACAAGCTTATTCTATTTTCTCGGATCCATGAAGTTTTTGGGAGAATACAGAGAAAGTGCACAACCCCAAAACAAACAAATGGACATTATCGAAGATATAATTCATTATATGAGAGAAAATATAGAAAAAAAGATTACATTATCAGACTTAGCAACTCATGCGGGATTATCATCTTCTCATTTATCATCTATATTCCAAAAAAAGACCGGATATTCGCCACTTCGTTATTTCACACATTTACGTATTCAAGAAGCATGTCACTATCTCGACTTCACAGATATGAAAATAAATCAAATATGTCACAAATTCGGATTTGAGGATGCATTCTATTTTACCCGGATTTTTACACAAGTCATGGGAATGTCACCAAGCAAATACAGGGAACAGAAAAAAGGATAGGTACCGATTAATAAAGAAAAGAGACCGGACGATAATATCCGATCTCTTTTATAAAGGATTATTGACCTATCAATTCCGTCAACTTCTCAGGACTAAAGTTTTTGGCTATAATTACCCCGTTTTGATCTAACAGATAATTTCCAAAACCTTTTTTAAGACGGAAAGCCTTATAAATATCTGAAGACTCCCCTTCCTTGTCATAGAATTGCGTATTTCTATCCAACTCGTCTAATTTTACGGTTTCTTCAAAAATGACTCTGCTCGGGTCATACGAAACCGAAACAAACGAAAGATTCTGATGATCCAATTTTTCGATCTCCTGTCGCATTCTTATATTTGAAATGCGTGACGAAGCATCATAGCTAGCCCAAAAATTAAGCACAACATATTTGCCCTTCAAATCTCTCAAATCGAAAGTCCCGGCGGTGGAATCAGTCATTTGAAAGTTCGGAGCTTTTTCTCCGACAAACAATCCGGTTTTAGGAAACCGATTATTACTAGCTGAAAACATCAAAAACAATACAAATAACGCAAAGATTGACTTTACTTTCTTCATACTGAAGTTTTATAATTCATACTAAACCTGCAGTTGCGACATCTCGTCAGAATTCTGCAAGCCCCACTGATTTTCAGCGGTAAATCTTCTATCTCGAAAACGCCTTTTCCCTGACAGAGATTTAGAAAACGAGTGCAAAGATGCATTTTTTCTGAAAAACAGCCCAAAAATATTTATATTTTTTAACAATACAGCCTAAACAAAATAGTATTATAACTTTGTTTTATTCTCTTCATTACTGAAATATGCATATCTTTTTAGGCTACAAAAAATACATTACAGTATTTTAATTATCTTTGCAGCCCATATTTATAAGATCCAATTTTATGAGCCAAAAGACCGAAATCATATTGATCAATATCTCCGGAGGTGACAAACCGGGAGTAACATCAGCTCTGACACGAATATTAGCACGTTATAACGCTACGATTCTCGACATCGGACAAGCAGACATTCACCACACCTTATCCTTGGGTATTCTCTTTAAAACGACTGATGATAATTCAGGAGAAATAATGAAAGATCTGTTATTCAAGGCTTATGAATTGGAAATAAACATCAAATTCTCCCCGATCAGTGAAAGTGAATATAACAGTTGGGTAAGCCTTCAAGGAAAAAATCGATATATTATCACAATTCTAAGTCGGCAAATTACCGCCCGGCAAATCGGAGAAGTGACTCGTGTCGTCGCAGAACAAGGATTAAATATCGATGCCATTCAACGACTTACCGGAAGAATTCCTTTGGACGAGTCAGCCCGCAAGCCGAAATCATGTATCGAACTTTCGGTCAGAGGAACTCCGAAAGATAAATCCTCCATGCAATCGAACTTTATGCAATTATCTTCGGAATTAGGTATGGATATATCTTTTCAACAAGACGATATGTTTCGCCGTTGCCGCCGTCTTATATGTTTTGATATGGATTCTACTCTCATCGAAACAGAAGTAATTGACGAATTAGCCATACGTGCCGGAGTCGGTGATGAAGTAAAAGCAATTACCGAATCTGCCATGCGTGGAGAAATCGATTTTTCCGAAAGTTTTGAACGAAGAGTGGCTTTATTAAAGGGACTCGATGTTTCTGTAATGGAAGATATTGCTCAAAATCTTCCTATAACGGAAGGCGTAGATCGTATGATGCAGGTTCTTAAAACAGCAGGATTCAAAATTGCGATCCTTTCGGGAGGATTTACCTATTTCGGAAATTACTTGAAAAAGAAATACGGAATAGATTATGTGTATGCAAACGAATTGGAAATAGAGAACGGTAAGTTGACAGGAAGACACATCGGCGATATTGTTGACGGAAAACGTAAAGCTGAACTATTACGTCTCATAGCACAAGTAGAAAACGTGGATATTGCTCAGACCATCGCTGTCGGTGACGGTGCCAATGACCTGCCCATGCTTAATATAGCTGGCTTGGGAATAGCTTATCATGCCAAACCGAAAGTAAAAGAAAACGCTTCCCAGTCTATCTCAACAATAGGTCTCGATGGCGTACTTTATTTCTTAGGTTTCAAAGATTCCTATATCGGAGACAATAAGATATAAATCAAAAAACTCAAATCCAAGATATAGATTTTCAGAAATTACTCTGGAAATCTATATCCAAACAGATAATTCTACCCAAAAGTATATTTTTTTTAGGTATTTTATTCGTTCGCTCCCGATACAATAATTTATAAAGGTTCTGCTACTTATTGCTTTTTATTAAAAAATAGCTTTTTGTATTAACGAAAAATCATTTATATTTGCCTCGTTAATTTATAATACTTGAAAAAACAGTAATACTTATGAAAAACAATAATTGGTATCCTTGGGTGGTAGTCGGTTTGCTATGGGTCGTTGCCCTACTCAATTATATGGACCGACAAATGCTCTCCACCATGCAAGAAGCAATGAAAATCGACATTTCTGAGCTAAATAAAGCTGAAGCTTTCGGTGCTTTAATGGCTGTTTTTTTATGGATTTACGGCTTTATGAGCCCCATTTCGGGGATGATCGCCGATCGTCTGAACAGAAAATGGCTGATAGTCGGAAGCTTGTTTGTATGGTCAACAGTCACCTATTTAATGGGATATGCAGACAGTTTTCAGGAACTATATTGGTTAAGAGCTTTAATGGGAATAAGCGAGGCTCTTTATATTCCATCAGCACTATCGCTGATTGCAGACTGGCATCAAGGAAAATCCAGATCATTGGCCATAGGCATACACATGACGGGATTATATGTAGGACAGGCAGTCGGAGGTTTCGGAGCTACAATCGCAGCGACATTTTCATGGCATTCCACTTTTCATTGGTTCGGAATCATCGGTATTGCCTACTCTCTGATTCTCTTGTTCGCATTAAGAGAAAATCCGGCTCATAATATTAAAAAGACAAATATCCCCATTAATAATACAGAAAAGAAAATCTCTTTGTTTAGCGGATTATCTGTCCTTTTCTCGACATGGGCTTTTTGGATCATTCTTTTCTATTTTGCCGCACCCAGTCTTCCCGGATGGGCAACAAAAAACTGGTTACCCACATTATTTTCCGAGACACTGAATATTCCCATGTCTGAAGCTGGTCCTATATCTACGATTACCATTGCCGTCTCTTCATTTATAGGAGTTATTGTCGGTGGCATTTTATCGGATCGTTGGGTACAGAAAAACATTCGCGGAAGGGTTTACACAGGAGCTATCGGTTTAGGAATGACAATTCCGGCTCTAATGTTACTCGGCTTTGGAGAAAGTTTTATGGCAGTTGTCGGTGCAGGGTTACTTTTCGGAATAGGGTTCGGTATTTTCGATGCCAATAATATGCCTATTTTATGTCAATTTATATCCGCAAAATATCGCGGAACTGCCTACGGTATCATGAACATGACCGGTGTATTTGCCGGTGCAGCCGTAACAGAACAATTAGGTAAATGGACCGACGGAGGAAATTTAGGCATAGGTTTTGCCTTACTCAGTATCGTCGTTCTTGTGGCATTGCTCTTGCAAGTTTATTTTCTTCGTCCCAGGACAGATAATATGGAATAAATCATACATTAAAACATAACTACTATGGAAAAAATTAAAGGTCTTATAGATGCTCCGTTTACTCCATTCTATGAAAATGGAGAGGTAAACTACGAACCGATCGATGCATATGCAAAAATGCTCAAAAAAAACGGATTACAGGGTGTATTCATCAACGGTTCTTCAGGAGAAGGCTATATGTTGACGGAAGATGAACGAATGAAACTGGCCGAACATTGGATGGCCGCAGCTCCAGACGGGTTTAAGGTCATAGTTCATGTAGGCAGTTGCTGTGTAAAATCAAGTCGAATTTTGGCTGAACATGCACAAAAAATAGGCGCATGGGGTATTGGAGCGATGGCTCCTCCTTTCCCTAAAATCGGACGCATCGAAGAATTGGTGAAATATATCGAAGAGATCGCAATAGGAGCTCCGAATTTGCCATTCTATTATTATCATATTCCGGCCTTTAACGGAGCTTTTCTACCTATGGTAAAATTACTGGAGGCTGTTGACGGGCGGATTCCTAATTTTGCCGGTATCAAATATACATTCGAAAGCATGTATGAATATAATCAATGCCGGCTTTACAAAGGAGGAAAATATGATATGCTACACGGACAAGACGAGACGATATTGCCTTGCTTGGCTATGGGAGGTGCACGTGGAGGTATCGGCGGAACAACCAATTATAACGGTCGAGAACTGGTTGGAATCATTGATGCTTGGGAAAAAGGAGATCTCGAGTTGGCACGCGAACACCAGAACTTCTCTCAAGAAGTAATAAATGTCATATGCCGCTATCGGGGCAATATCGTAGGCGGAAAACGCATTATGAAACTTATCGGTCTGGATTTAGGCAAAAACCGAACGCCTTTTCAAAATATGACTGAAGAAGAAGAAATTCAAATGAAAGCCGAGCTTGAAGCTATCAACTTTTTTGATCGTTGCAACAAACTTTAGACAAAGATGGATATAACAAAATATTTAGATACATGGGCTGCTGCTTATCGAAATGATCTCATAGAGAACATAATGCCCTTTTGGATGAAATTCGGTCTCGATCGTAAACATGGCGGAATATATACCTGTCTCGACCGAGACGGCAAATTAATGGACTCCACAAAATCGGTATGGTTTCAGGGGCGTTTCGGTTTTATCGCATCTTATGCCTACAATCACATAGAAAAAAAACAAGAATGGCTGGCTGCGTCCAAAAGTTGCATCGATTTCATAGAGACTCATTGTACCGATATTGACGGACATCTGTTTTTCGAAGTAACAGAAGAGGGAATACCTTTACGAAAAAGACGTTATGTTTTTTCTGAATGTTTTGCCGCTATCGCAATGTCGGAATATGCCATAGCCTCTGGAGACAAAAGCTATGCAACAAAGGCATTGGAGATGTTTAAGAGGATTCTCAAGTTTCTCTCTACACCCGGTTTTTTAGAACCGAAATATTTACCGACACTGCAATCTCGCGGACATTCGATCACAATGATCCTTATCAACACGGCATCCCGAATACGGGAAGTAATTGAAGATCCTGTACTCGACCGACAAATAAATGAATCTCTGACCTCTATACGTCAATATTTCATGCATCCCGAATTTAAAGCTTTACTCGAAATGGTCGGTCCTAAGGGAGAACTTATAGATACTTGCAACGGTCGAACCATTAATCCGGGACATTGCATTGAGACTTCATGGTTTATTATGGAAGAAGCCCGACACAAGAACTGGGATAAAGACTTAGTACAATTGGCTCTACAAATTCTCGACTGGTCTTGGGAATGGGGCTGGGATAAAGAATACGGCGGCATTATCAACTTTCGTGACTGCAAAAATTTTCCACCTCAAGACTATTCTCAAGATATGAAATTCTGGTGGCCGCAAACAGAAGCCATCATCGCTACATTATATGCATATCGAGCTACACATGATGAAAAATATCTTGTCATGCATAAACAGATCAGCGATTGGACTTATTCTCATTTTCCGGATAAAAAATTCGGGGAATGGTATGGCTATTTGCATCGTGACGGAACAGTAGCCCAACCCGCCAAAGGGAACTTATTCAAAGGGCCTTTTCATATTCCGAGAATGATGATATGCAGCTATATGCTTTGTAAAGAAATGATTTGAAAATAACATGGGGACTCATTTATAAAATAATTTGCACACCAAGAGCAAAACAACGAGTTTACTCAGTTAGTTATGCCAAGGCACAATATTTATTCTGAACGATAGTTTAAAATAATAAATAAATGACAAAAAGAATCGTCTTTTTTTTCTATATGTCTTTATTCTTCCTGCCAAGTTTTGCCGGAGAAGAGTCATATACATACTCTGAAATAAAAAAAGAGCCTAAATCCCCCAAAACCGATTACAAAATCATATATGATTCAGAATGCAATATCCCAGTATCCTCTTTTCAAGCAGAGATTTTGGAATTTCCGGTCAGACTCGATTACGTTTACCGGATAAAAGGATTTCCTGACAAAGAAAAAGATTTTACAAAAGGCATTTCTGCCTGTTTTGCCGGTATTTTCAACGAACATAGTACACTGATGATAGGAGGAGGATGCAATTTTCCCGATATTTCGGCGGCAGACGGAGGAACTAAAAAATATTACCGAAGTATATATGCCGCCGAAGTTACCGAAGACTCGCTTTTCACATGGGAAAAAATCGGAGAATTTCCTCAAGATGTTGCCTATGGTGTTACCATATCTACACCCGACGGTATTCTTTGTATTGGAGGCATGAATGCAAAAAAAAGGCTGAATACAGTATATAGAATTACACTAAAAAACAAAAAAGCTGTATTGGAAACTTTACCGGCCTTACCTTGTACTTTAGACAACATGACAGGTTCATTGCTCGGCAACGTAGTGTATGTAGCCGGAGGTAATAAAAACGGTATCCCTTGTAACGATCTTTATTGTTTAGATTTAGACAGTCTTTCAAAAGGCTGGCAAAAATTACAGGACTTTCCGAGATCTCCACGCATACAAGCCGTCAGTGCAGCACAAATCGGCCCACACGGAGAACAAATATTTTGTTTATGGGGAGGCTTCTCTACTTCTGACGGAAATCGACAAGCAACTTTATCGACAAACGGTTATGCTTATTCTCCAAGTACAAAAAAATGGGTTTCATTACCCGATCCTACAAACAACGAAGGAGAGACAGTTTCTTTAGGAGGTGGTAGCATCATTGCCTTATCTGACAGCTTGATATTATGTACAGGAGGAGTAAACAAAGATATATTTTTACAAGCCCTTAAACACAATGCTCCCGACTACCTGTTACATCCCATAGAATGGTATCGTTTCAATAATCGTTTACTGGTATATAACTCTCGTCAAAAAAGATGGAAAGAAATTGCAAAAGTATCTGAGACTGCCAGAGCCGGAGCATCTCTCATTTTCGACGGCTATGGTTATTTACTTATCAACGGGGAACTAAAACCCGGCATTCGTACTCCGGATATAACGAGAATTCTGCTAAAAACAGAAACAAATTCAAAACCAACAAACCGAATTATCCCTAATAAAAATGAATATTAAAAATAAAGGAACTGATCTTTTAGTATCTTCATTTGGAGATGTATTAAATAAAAAATATGATCTGGTCATATTGCCATGGGGAGCTACCGAACCGCATAATTTGCATTTACCGTATTTAACCGACTGTATTTTATCGCATAGTATCGCTGTCGATGCAGCAAAAATCGCAAAAGATCATTTCGGCGTAAACAGTATGGTTATGCCTCCGATTACTTTGGGTGCTCAAAACCCGGGTCAGCGGGAATTAAGTTTCTGCATACATGCCCGTTATGAGACTCAAAAAGCAATTCTGACAGATATTGTCTCGTCTCTCCACATACAAGGGATCAATAAGTTAGTCATCATTAACGGTCATGGTGGAAATTGCTTTAAAAATATGATCCGAGATATGTCGATAGATTATCCGGATTTTTTAATTGCCACAAGTGAATGGTATACAGTACTCCCGGCAAAACAATATTTCGACACTCCGGGAGATCATGCAGATGAAGTAGAAACTTCGGTCATGATGCATTATTATCCGGAATTAGTCAATCTCAAAAACGCCGGTAAAGGGAAATATAAATCATTCGCTTTAAAATCTCTAAGAGAAAAAGTTGCTTGGATACCTCGCAATTGGCAAAAAGTATCTGAAGATACCGGTATCGGCGATCCGACTCTCTCCACAGCAGAAAAAGGGAAATGCTTTGCCAATGCCATAGCCGATAAATATGCCCAGTTATTTGCCGAGCTCAGTCGAATAGAAGAAACAGGAATTTATGAAAAAGAAAACGATAAATAATAATAACCGATAAGATATACATAAGATAAATAGGCAAAACAAAATATAGTATTTACAAGCCGGCCTGAATTTTGCTTGAACAAAGTTTAAGCCGGCTCTTATAACCGACAAAAATTAATACTCGATAAATAATAAATCTCCTATCCCTGAAAACAGAAATACAGTTTTTGAATCTATCTCTTCTATCAATACCGATCTGTCCCAACAAAAAACAAGATCGGAAATAAAGCGAAAGAAAATATTTCATAAAACAAAGAACAAGCAAAAAAGTAATTTTGTTAAACGGATAACTGTTCTTTTGCTATTTAAGCATATCAATTAAAAAAAGTATATAGTATCTCAAAATCATTTTATCCATAAAGATTTGTTCTAAAAAAATCTGTACATTTGACTGATTATTCTTTTTGACTGAAAACTGTATATGAAAAGATTCTTGCTCATATTTACCGCATTTTTGACACTTTCATCCGTTTCTTTTTCTCAAACTGTCGGATTAGTACTCAGCGGAGGCGGGGCGAAAGGAATCGCTCATATCGGAATTATCCAAGCTCTTGAGGAGAACAATGTTCCCATCGATTACATTGCAGGAACTTCAATGGGTGCTATCGTAGGCGCTTTATATGCAATGGGATATACTCCTGCCGAAATGATCGAACTGATAAAGTCCGATGATTTTGCATCTTGGTCAACAGGAAAGATGGAAGAAAAATATATCTACTACTTCAAAAAACCCGATCAAACACCTGAATTTGCTTCTTTCAAAATAGGTTTGAAAGATTCCAGTAAAATAACGCCGCATTTTTTGCCCAAAAGTTTAATAAATCCTCTCCCGATGAATTTGGCATTCATGCGTATATTTGCTCCTTATACAGCACAATCAGGAGGAAATTTCAACAATTTGTTCGTACCGTTCCGGGCCGTAGCTTCGGATGTTTACCATAAACGTCCGGTTATATTCGAAAAAGGAGATTTAGGTGATGCCGTACGTGCCTCTATGAGTTTCCCATTCGTATTTAAACCTATCGAAATAGATAGTGTATTGCTATATGATGGAGGTATCTATAATAATTTCCCGATAGATGTCATGAAAAAGGATTTCAATCCGGATATTATCATCGGAAGCAATGTATCTTCAAATCCTGAAAAGCCTAAGGAAGATAATCTCATGGCACAAATCGAAAATATGGTCATGCAAAAGACAGATTATAAGATCAAAGAAGAAGACGGAATTCTAATCGATTTCAATTTAAAAGAGTATAATCTCCTCGATTTTCCGAAAGCAGACCAAATTTTCAAAATCGGATATGATAAAGCCGTGTCGATGATGGATTCTATAAAATCAAGAATACCCAGAGAACTGCCATCTGAAACACGGAAACTCCAAAGAATGGTATTCAAAAGCAAAACTCCGGAACTCTTATTCGAAGATATATCTATTAAAGGAGGCAATCACTCTCAACAAAATTATATTCGTAAACAGTTTCAATTAGACGAAAATAAACTCCTCGATCAAGAAGATGTCAAACAATCTTACTACAAACTACTCTCCGATTCGAAAATCTCCGATCTTATTCCACACGCTGTATACGATGAAGAATCCGGGAACTTCAAACTTTTATTGAATGCAAAGCTCGAGGACAATATAGCCATAGGATTAGGAGGATATATCTCTTCAGGAAATACCAATCAAATCTATTTAGGAGCAAAATACAGAACTTTAAGTCTCTATTCTTTGGATTTCGACTTAAACGGACAATTCGGAAGATCGTATAATACAGGATTGGCCTCCGCTCGTTTCGAACTGCCGGGAACAATACCTATGTACCTGAAATTTATCGGAGTAGTGTCCAAAAAGAAATATTACGAAAGTGAAAAACTTTTTCAAATCGAAGAATCTCCGACATTTATCACTCAAAGCGAAAATTACGTAAAACTCCGTATGGGTCTTCCGTTCCTTACAAACGCAAAAACCGAAGTAACGTTAGGATACGGATATTTATATGACAAATATTACCAATCAAATACGGTTGACTATTCACAAATTCAGGCAGATAGAAGTTCTTATCGATTGGCAATGGGGTCACTACGTTTCGAAAAAAATACTCTGAACAGTTTTATGTTTCCGGTAACAGGAAATCGAGTTTCCGTAATCGGAGAGGCCGTTTATGGACGAGAAATGTTCAGACCCTCCGACCCCAATTTACACACTGAAAAAGCAACTCACTCATGGTTGCAACTTTCTGGAACTTATGATCAATATTTCAATACCGCACCCAAATTCACACTCGGAGTACGCAGTGAAATAGTTGTTTCCAGCAAAAACTTTTTCAGTAATTATACTGCTACTATTATTCAAGCTCCGGCATTCACTCCTACCCCGCACAGCAAAATGGTCTTTAATGAGGCTTTTAGAGCAAACCAATATATTGCTGCCGGGATTCTTCCTATTTGGAAAATCATTAACAATTTACAATTACGTACAGAGTTATATGGATTTGTACCCTTTTTTGAAATTAAACAAGGTAAAAACAATCAGCCTTATTACGGACGCTTCATGAACTCTTTTAAATATATGGGAGAAATTGCTTTAGTGTACGATCTGCCTTTTGCCTCAATCAGCATTTATACTAATCATTATAGCTACCCCAAAAAGAACTGGAACTTCGGTATCGGGTTAGGACTATTATTATATAATCCTAAATTCTTAGAATAAGAAATTGTTTAAATTTAGCCCGGACATTTCAAGCGTTATCATCTCTTGATTTGCAGAATCTATTTTCTGCAAAAAAAGATTCTGATTTATTATTTGCAAAACAAAAATTATTTATATCTTTGCATTCGAAAAATGGCTCCGTGGCTCAACTGAATAGAGCATCTGACTACGGATCAGAAGGTTACAGGT
>ERZ791919.215-NODE-215-length-70916-cov-10.067837_pt1 | contig 70916 bp, 52 predicted proteins | sample MGYA00510137_ERZ791919 | MGnify/ENA primary metagenome ERZ791919 (study PRJEB30046, sample SAMN00792059) | human gut metagenome | study: EMG produced TPA metagenomics assembly of the A metagenome-wide association study of gut microbiota in type 2... | reverse complement strand
CTTCATAAAAAACACCCCAAAAGTTTTGTGTCTAACTTTTGGGGTGCAGTACAATCTTAAGAATTCTCTTTTTTCTCTGGTTGACGAAGTCCATTATTTAGGAAATGCAAAGAGTTGGGACAAAAAATTCACTCCCTATCGTAATGTATCCCAAGTTCAAGCCAATAACGGGTACAGCAGAGATTATCTGAAATCTATACAACTAAACCATAATTATTACGCCGACTCCCCTACTCCGTTTTATGCCGACCATAAAGCCATTCAAGCCGGAATATGGGGACACGAATTGCCGGAAAGCGGAGAAGATTACTTTACGCCCCTACCTGTCGAAGGAAAAGAGACGACAGGTATTCCACTCAATTATCAAGTATCGCCATCGGGCATAATGGAATATAATATTCCCATATCGACAACTCCCGGGAGAAATGGCTTCCAACCCGACCTATCGTTCAACTACCAAAGCATATACCGTTATAATAATATGGGTACAGGGTGGTCTATCGGAGGCCTGTCCTCTATTGCCAGAACAAACAAATGCATTTATTATGACGGAGAAAACAAAGCTATTTCGAGAGGAAAAGACTGTTCTTTCTCTTTAGACGGAATACGGCTGATAAAAACAGAAGAAAACGAAAACGAAATCTATTTCCGCACCGTCTCCGGTAATATCAGAGTAACCGGATACGTGAGCAACGGAGATATAGAACGTTTCAAGGTCTTCTTTCCGGACGGAATAATCGGAGACTACGAAACGCCCAACGGACCGGAAAGCCGGATAGAATATCCGATCGTTCGAAAAACAAGTATCAGGGGAGACATCATGGATTTCGAATACATCACATTCGGCAACATGTTATTCATTTCAAAAATATCATACGGAAAAAATAAAGATCTCGATCATTTCGCATCCATTCAATTCGACTATATCAACGGAGAATCACGATTCGATTTCAAAATGGGGAGCAAGTTTACGCTCGGAAAAAAACTGACCAAGGTAACTTCCCGTTTCAAAAACCACATCCGTGCCGAATACAAACTGGAATATGGCAATGACCGGAAACTGACATCCATTCATAACACGATCGACGGAAAAGAGCTCATCCCTATCCGTTTCAGATATGAGTACAATAATAATACAAATACACTGGAACAACGAAATATAGGGTCTTCTCATAACGATCCTTCCGCAGAAATCATAAGCGGGCATTTCTTGAAAAATTCCATGACAGAAGGGTTTCTTGTCTATTCCAAACCTCACGGACAAATATTTGTCCTTACCCACGGTGATACTCGGGAAATAAAAAAAATAGAAATACCGGGAAACAGCCACAGTAAAGTAGAACAAATATTGACCGGAGATGTTAATGGCGACGGCACAGACGAAGTCATCCTCATACGCTCCTATAACAAATCAAAAAAAGACATATATGTAATCCATATTTACGACCTGTTCACAATGCAAGGAGACAAAGTGTTAGAAGCTTTCAGTTATAAGAGAGACCCGATACAGAAAAAACCTATTTTCTTACCAGGAGACTTTAACGGTGACGGAAAAACAGAAATAATCGAACGGGTAATCGACGCTTCTACGGGATACTACAATATGTATGCCCATACCGGATCGGGATATCAAGTAGCTACCGGAAATTATCCGATCAACGAGTCCTTTACCGGACAACGATTTTATATCGCCGACCTCGACGGTGACGGTAAGCACGAGATTATCATATCCGGAGACAATTTCACATCGGTTTGCAATTATATAAAGGGGAATGACGGAAAATTTTATTTCACCGAGCGTACCCGCACCTCAAGGTCATTAGGTGACGGATGTTCTTTTAGCGACTATAACGGTGATGGATGTGCCGACTTACAACGAGCCGCATACACTCAAAAAAGATATAAGATATTTTGCAAAAAGCATAATACTTTTTTAGGTGAAACATTTACGCCCACCGATACCTCCATCCATGAATCCTGTACGCAATGCCGATATGAAGGTATATCCGCAGGTACTTATATAACAGAAGACTTTCTCACCCGATTACCGGGAATTGCTTATCTTGCCGGAGATTTGTACACAGACGACAGCGCCGGCTCGCCCGTAATGAGTGTCAGCGGAAAAACATTCAATTCCCCGACCGAAGACATTCACCTTTTCTATTCGGTAGATATCGACTGCGACAATACCGCCGAAGTAATACATTGTTGCTATAAAGGCGGAATATTATATATCGAAGACAATAAACAAATCAACGTCTCCCCGAATTTCAGGATAACGACATTCAGCAACGGGCTGTACATTTTCGACGATTACCGCGTATTCAAATATACTCGCAAAAAAAACTTATCCCGGGAATCTCTTATTACAACGGTAATCGACAGTTACGGAAGAATCCTAAAAACCCGATATAAAAGCCTGTCCGAGATTTCGAGTACTACCGGATACAAAGAATATCCGCACCCCTTCACGGCATACCTTACTCACCAATACCTTCCGGTCGGACATGCAATAATGACATCCGACGAAAAGATTCATTCATCATTTGAGTATCAATACGGACATGGAGTCTTTCATAAAGAAGGATTGGGATTCCTCGGATTCAGTTCATTCCGTGCAATCGACTTGCTAAGGGGCGATGAAGAAATTCAGGACAACGACATGTCCGACTATATAAATGCGCTTTCTCAAGGAAGATATCCGGTCGAGACACAAAATCGATCGTCTTTCATTTCCAATGAGCCTCAACACCAGAATATAGACCAGGCTTCCGTTTTTGTAATCGATGCAGATAAGACAATAAAGCCCGTATCTTCTACAAAAAAAATCTTCGACCGCATTACACGTATAACGGAAACACAGGAATTACTGAATTATAACGAAAACGAAGCTCCGGAACTGAAACGTGTCACACGACAGACCTCCACAAACGAAAGTATCGTCAGCGAAACGGAAATCGAATACTCGAACCTTACGAAAGACAAATTTACCGCCTATAATCTACCTCGGGAACAAACGACAATACTTACCAGAATCTCAGAAAAAGATATAACAGTTACCGAGTATAAATACAGTCCGGAAGGAAATGTCATCAAAGAATCCGTAACCCGAAACGGAGAACAAGAAAGATTGACCGAAACCGCCTATGATGCCTACTCGAACAAAATCTCCGAAGAGACCCGGCATTTCACCGGATCAGCGAAAAAGACAGTATATTCCTATTCCGATGCCGACCGGCTGTTGGCCGACCGGATAACAAAAACAATCGAAGACGGGACTGTTTACGACTCCGAGTCTTATGAATACGACCGGGAAAAACTTTTTTTGCTGAGCATGACGGATAATCTCGGGAAAAAGACCGTTTACCTGAATCATGACCTTTCCGGAGAACCTACCCTTGTCCTGCGTCCGGACAGTACCCGCACCGAAATATCCCGAATGTGGGTAGAGATAAACGGAGAGAATTTTATCAGGGAAACCGTCAGGGAGACCAACCTCCCCGCACAAACCTCTTACACCGATATTTTCGGAAATACGGTACGCGTCGAAAAAGAGGGAATAGAAAAAAGCGACACGATCATCACGCAATACAGGTATGATGACATCGGACGATTACGGCACGAATCGACACCATACCGCAAGAATGATGAGATAAACTGGACTCAATACATATATGACCGTGCCGACCGGATAACCCGTATCATATATCCCGATCTGACGACAAAAACCATATCTTATCAAGGGAATATCACCCGAAGTACAGGAGGAGGAATAACCACCTCGCACACGACAGACCTGAACGGCGAAACAATGATAAGCGGTTTAAACGGGATCACGGTCCGTCACTTTTACAGGCCCGACGGACAACCCCGCATAAATAGAGCGATTCCCGGAGGAACGGTACAATACGAATATGATGCCTTAGGACGGAGAACAAAACTTACCGATGCTTCGGCCGGTGAAACCCTCTGGGAATATAATCGGGAAGGACAGTTATATAAAAAAAACGAGAAACGGGAAATCGATTCTCTACCAATACGATTCGTTCGGACTGCTCTCCGAGATACAGACACCCGAGTTTTCGATCTCCTGTTCATATCACCCGAAATCATTCCAACCGCTTTCGATCATATCCTCTACAGGCGATAAAAAAACATTCGTTTATGATGACCTGCAGAGACCTGTCGAAACCAAATGGGAACAAGACGGTCTGTTTTACCGAGAAAAATTCTCATACGGAAAAGACGGACTGATTCTATCCAAAGAACTTTCCGATAACCGGGGAATTATCGGCACTTTACTATACGAATACAGCGATAACTCTACCTTGACCGATATCCGGTTCTCTCTTCCTAACGGCAAAACCGAAGACCTATGGTCGCTCCATAAATGCAATGCGGCAGAACAAGCCGAACGATACAGTACCGGATACTATATCCACCGGCAGGAATACGACTGCATGGGAAGACCGGTATTGGTAGAAACTACCAATGGAAAAAAAATAGTGAGGAGGGACAGCTACAAATACGATTCCTATACCGGACAGTTGATCGAAAAAAACATCCGAATACCCGAAACTTTCGAATACGATGGCTTTAATCAACTGCAAAGAGCCACACTTTCAGGAAAAACAAAAGAATACCGATATGACAAGTTCGGCAACATAATATTCAAACCGGAAACAGGGAACATGTCTTATAACGGGGCAAATCCCTATGCCATCACCGAAGCAGAAAACCCAGAAGGTTTGATTCCCGAACAGCAACTGTCGGTGTCGTACACCTCCTTCGACCGGCCCGACACACTGTCGATGGGAAATAAGCGACTGATATTCCGGTACGGGCCGGACTGCTTCCGATCCTCGTCAAGACTGTATATAGATGACGTACTGACCGAAGAGAACAAATATCTTGCCGAAGGCATCTATCAAAAACATGTACGCACCGATACCGGAAACGAGAAAATCTATGTATATTTGGACGGAACGCCCTATACCGCAACGAATGTGCTGGAGATCGATCTGGCGAACAGAGGTTCTTACCAGATATTCCGGCTGTTTCGAGACCATCTCGGCAGCATAATACAAGCTCGTGGGAACACAGCAATAGGCACATATTATTATGACCCGTGGGGGAAATTGCGCGATTCAGAGTTCGGAGACATTTCTCCTGCAGGAGGAGAAGCCCCGCTTCTGTTCGGACGGGGATTTTCCGGACATGAGCATATCCGCGAGTTCGGGCTTATCAACATGAACGCTCGGCTCTATGATCCGCTTACCGGACGTTTTTTCTCTCCCGACCCGTATATATCCGATCCGGACAATCCGTTGGCATACAACCGATATGCCTATGCATTGAACAATCCCATACAATTCAACGATCCGTCGGGAGAATTTTTGGGAATAGCCATAGGCCTCAATATCGGTCTAATGATGGGTAAAGCCTATTGTGATGGCGTTAAAGCCAATCACGGCAAGTTGAATCCGTTTAAATGGGATTGGAAAAGAACGAACATTACCGTAAGTGCGGGGTATAATACCTCGGGAAAAATATCCGGCGATATCGGCATGGGATTCAACGGCAACTATATGATAAATGCCGGTTGGGATAACGGTGTTTCTGTGGGATATACATTGAACGGTGAAAGCCGTATGGCTATCATTGCTCCAAAACCGGAACAATCAGAGCGTAATGAAAGATGGCTTCAAGAAATACGCTTCATGAAATCCGACATGGAAACAGCCGCCGTAGCATTGGTGATCCCACAGTCAGGATACGGGGCAATAGCAGGATTAGCGAAAAAACCGATTTTAGGATACGGGCTTGCGAGTATAGGAGTTGCCTATGGTGTTGTATCTGTTGCAGAAGAAATCATAGAACGCCAAACCCGTACCTACGTAACTTATGTTTTAAGTCGACCGGACGGAATGAAATATGTTGGAAGAGCCAGTGGAAACGGAGATCCTTATAAAGTAATGATGAACAGATATTATCATCATCAATATAGACGAAGTTTGGGTTATGGAAATCCCCAATTAGACTGTGCGGCATTTGGAACTGAAGGCAAACATGCTATACGAGGAAGAGAACAACAGTTAATCGATCATTACGGAGGAATAGGCTCTCCTTTTTTAGGAAATTCTATTCGAGCTGTTTCTAAATATAATCCCAATGGAAGATATTTTCATCGTCAATCAAACAAATATTTTGGACAATTAGCGCCTTATTCCGGATATTGAAAACAAAAACAATATACAACTAAAAATACAAAAAAATGAAAGAACTGACTTTATTAGAAAAAAAAGTAATCATTTTGTTGACTTATGAGATAAGCAATATATCTGATACAATTTCAAAAAACATTTTAACAGATATCATAAATAATATCAAACTAAAAAAATATACAAAAAGACAAATCGAGATGGTATGGCATGACTTCTTAGATGGGCACGAACTTGCCGATACAAGAATCGAAGACTCTGAAGACCTTCGAGAAATAGATCGGTTATTAATCGAAAATTTCGGAGAAGGAGAAGGGCTTGCTCCCGAAAAATGGAAAATGAACCGGAAAATACGGACAATCCTGAAACGGGGAATACGGGATGCCGAGGAAGCTCGTATGGTCGATGACTATATCTGCCAAACAACCGATGAAGATGAGATAAAAAGGGCAGAAACCGTACTTCAGGAATTCGAGGAAAAAATCAAGGCTCTGTTACAAAAAGACCATATCTCCTCGAAAAGCGAATATTCTTTTTTATCGAAATACAGAATAGAATTAAACGATGATACTCCGACCGCCCAAAAGATCGACTCCATGATCGAAGATTTCCGGAAGAAAAAGAACTGTTAATTATTTCATTTGCAAAATACCTTAAATGCACTGATATGAGGCACTTTTTCGAAACGGTTTTCTATTACTGTTACTTGAGTTATAAAAAAAATAACCCAAACCCGGAAATAATGGATCTTTCTGCATTATCAGCCGTTACCAGCTTGTTTTTTGTTATAGCAAGAAATTATCAAAAAGAAACCGAAGTTTTGTGACAATCCCGAGATAAATAAACGGATTACTTTGGGATATATTTGGGGAATTCTCATATTGGCCATACTGCTCATAAACACCTGGGGTGCTCTAAAAAACTAAACTAATAAAACATAGAGACTATTTAAATCTAAAAACATCATCCAAAAATGAAAGAACTGACTTTATTAGAAAAAAAATTAATTGTTTTATTAAAATATAAAATCAAATCTGCCTTTTTTTTAGAATCGAAAATAGAATTAGAGGCTATTATAGAAAAAATTAGGACAAGAAATCTCACAAACAGACAAATTGAGATGGCATGGCATGACTTTTTAGATGGATACGAACTTGCCGATACAAAAATCGAAGACTCTGAAGACCTTCGAGAAATAGATCGGTTATTAATCGAAAATTTCGGAGAAGGAGAAGGGCTTGCTCCCGAAAAATGGAAAATGAACCGGAAAATACGGACAATCCTGAAACGGGGAATACGGGATGCCGAGGAAGCTCGTATGGTCGATGACTATATCTGCCAAACAACCGATGAAGATGAGATAAAAAGGGCAGAAACCGTACTTCAGGAATTCGAGGAAAAAATCAAGGCTCTGTTACAAAAAGACCATATCTCCTCGAAAAGCGAATATTCTTTTTTATCGAAATACAGAATAGAATTAAACGATGATACTCCGACCGCCCAAAAGATCGACTCCATGATCGAAGATTTCCGGAAGAAAAAGAACTGTTAATTATTTCATTTGCAAAATACCTTAAATGCACTGATATGAGGCACTTTTTCGAAACGGTTTTCTATTACTGTTACTTGAGTTATAAAAAGCATGACGGATGTCCGGAAATGAGAGTCCTCTCTACATTAACGATTGCCCACGGATGGTTTATTTTTATAATGATACAAACTATATGTATATATTATGACATAAATTTAATAGACAACATTCCTCTTTTTTGTTTATCAGCATTCCCGTTTCCCTTATTATATTTCATATTTTACCGTATGCTATACGCAAAAGGCAAATACAAAGAGATTATCAAAAAGAAACCGAAGTTTTGTGACAATCCCCAAATAAATAAACGGATCACCTGGGGGTATGTCTTGGGAATTTCCATTTTGGCCATACTGCTCATAAACACCTGGGGTACTCTAAAAAAACTAAACTAAAAAACATAGAGACTATTTAAATCTAAAAACAACATTCAAAAATGAAAGAACTGACTTTATTAGAAAAAAAAGTAATCATTTTATTGACTTATGAGATAAGCAATATATCTGATACAATCTCAAAAAACAATTTAACGGATATCATAAATAATATCAAACTAAAAAAATATACAAAAAGACAAATCGAAATGACATGGCGTGAAACATTAGAAGATTACGAACTTGCCGATACAAGAATCGAGGACTCTGAAGACCTTCGAGAAATAGATCGATTATTAATCGAAAATTTCGGAGAAGGAGAAGGGCTTGCTCTCGAAAAATGGAAAATGAACCGGAAAATACGGACAATCCTGAAACGGGGAATACGGGATGCCGAGGAAGCTCGTATGGTCGATGACTATATCTGCCAAACAACCGATGAAGATGAGATAAAAAGGGCAGAAACCGTACTTCAGGAATTCGAGGAAAAAATCAAGGCTCTGTTACAAAAAGACCATATCTCCTCGAAAAGCGAATATTCTTTTTTATCGAAATACAGAATAGAATTAAACGATGATACTCCGGCCGCCCAAAAGATCGACTCCATGATCGAAGATTTCCGGAAAAAAAAGAACTGTTAGTGCCTGTCTAAATTTTACTCGGATCAGGTTTTTATTGGAAAATTCAGACAGGCTCTTAGATGCAACATGATAAAATTATAGAATCTTTTATCATGCAATATTTCTTTTAAAGAAAAACATCGATTCATAAACAGTATGGCTATTATGAAATATCTTATAAAGATGGATAAAGAACTTTTTTTACTAAACAAAACGATTTCAGCACAAAAACATATAATCAAAATGAAAAATAAAATCTTTTCGGTCTTATTTATACTCATTTTATCGGGAAACGGTTATGCCCAAACACCGATAAGATATGAGTACGACCGCATCGGGAATGTAATACTCCGGTATAAAATTTCGGTGCAAAATCTACAAAGGACGATACAAGAGAAAACATCCGGAACAAATCCTGAACCGATAGCCGGAAAAGCCATGAAAGTATATCCTAATCCGACCCGAGGAGTCGTAAAAATCGTATTTTCAGGCATGGGAGATGCAATCGACATACAAACTCGATTATACAACAGTAAAGGTTCTTTGTTAAAATCCGAAATCGGGAACAGCTCCGCACCGATTTCCATCGACATGTCTTCATATCCCCCAAACTGGTATATTCTCAAGGTAATTGCAGGAAAAGAAGCAAAAGAGTTCAAGATTATCAAAGAATAAGAGCCGGCCGTCTAAATTTTACTCGAGTACAGATTTGAAAGTTTCTTTCGGCAATATTTTTCCGTCAGAAAATTCAGACCGGCTTTAAACTCTTCATTTTACATCATAAGCTAAATATAGCAGATAATTACCTTTGCAAAAAATAGAAAAAGCGCTTCCTGAAGTTTCATTGAGTGTTCCTTCCCATAATCGGGAAAAATCCCTGACCGGATACACCAGTCCTTCGGAACGCATGTCACATGCTCCGAAATTGAAAACAGAAACTTGTTGTCCGGGACGAGAATCGAATGTATGGCTGTCGCATACCGGTATAAATACTCCATAATCGGTCACCATAGCCAAGTGTAAAAAACAGGGAAAATGCTCCATGAGTAAGCTGATATTCCCCAACGTATGGTCTTCTCTTTTCCCGGTAGCTCCTAAAATAACGACATTGCGAAAATTCTTTCCGAGCAAGAAACGAATCGCTTTAGTAAGATCGTTCGTCTCCTGATCGGCAACATAGAGTAACCGGTCTTTATAGAGCATCCGATTCTCGACAGACAAAGAATCTCCGTCTCCGATAATCATATTCGGAATATACCCGTGAGAGATAAATGTATTTGCAGCCCCATCACAGCAAACGATATACGGTGTTTCCCGTAATAAACGCAACGGATATTCATGTACCGGATATTCACCGTCAGCCAAAATAACGGCATCCGGTACAAAAGGAAGAAAATCAAGATTATTTTCAATCAGAGGAACATCATTTCTGCTCATTGCATCATCTTTTTCCATTTTAAATACCCAAAGATAGCGACTACGGCATAAAATCCATACAGGAATGCAGTAAAATAGAGGCCTTTATAAACATAAATTCCGCAACATGCTACATCGATAACAATCCAGACCAACCATTGTTCTACATATTTATGTGCAAGCATCCACAATGCAATCACGCTGAGCGCCGTAGTAAAACTATCCCACCAAGGAACATTGCTGTCGGTAAAGAAAAGCAATATATATCCTATTGCAACAAACAAAAAAATAAAGACGAATGTCGAGGGGAGATAATAATGCAAAGGCATACGGGAAACGGGCAATTCTCCGACAGGCTGTTTCCCTGCTCCATTCTCCGTTTTGTTCCCATACTTCCATATATACCACCCATAAAGGGCTGCAAGAAGATAATAGATATTTATGCCGAAATCGGCATACAGGCCGACTCGATAGTAAACAAAAATATAAATTGCCGGCATCACAATACTTGCCAGCCACAAATAAACACTCGCCCGATATTCTAACCACAGATAAAGCAATCCGACAAAAGTTCCGCAAATTTCCAGATAGTCCACTGAATCAACAATGATTTATAAAAAAACAAGCAAACATTAAGATGTTTGCTTAAAGCCCGCCTGAATTTTCCGACAAGAAAATAGTATCGAAAGAAATTTTCAAATCCGACTCGAACAAAATTCAAACAGGCCCTTGTTTTTTGAGGTTTTTATATTTCATTTTTTATCTCGTTCTTCGTACCGAACGTATCGGTGCAGATTTGGAAGATGACGAACGAGAAGATTTACTCTTTACAGATTTTGAACTTCCTGATTTTACAGACGAGCGGGATGTTGTCGTTCCTCGAGAAGAACGCACCGAACTTTTCACTTCTTTTTCCGTCGCATTTTGACCGGATGAAGCCGTTGTCGTTTTTTTATCCGTATCCTTAGAAGCTTGCTCTACCGGAGCGGGAGATTTCACCCAAAGGCTGTTTTCAAAATTTTGCAACTGTTTTTCGATACCGGCCCGTGCGCTGTCTTGTTTCTCCGCCGTATCATATAATTGCATCAACGACATGTTTCTCAAATTGGTCGTCTTATATATCTTGCCTTCGAACATTCTCATTTTAAAATAATCATCGTAAGTATAATTCTGTACATTGTTTTCATTGTTCGTCAAAATATACTGTTGTGCCATATAAGGCCGCAAATCGTCATATTTAATCCAAAACATAGGATAAGTCATGGCATCTCCTCCGAAATCACCGACACGATGCAGTATAGGACAAATCGCCTCGATTACGGAAGTCAGACCCGAATTACGTTGATCGAATATCCATTTTTCCCGAATATAGTAAGAAAGGACTTCATTAGAAGGCACATCGCTCTCATTCACGATATAGCGGGTACTCTTAGAGGTGCGTCCTTCTTTCTCTTCATACAGAATATGGAACTTGTCCAACAGATCTTTCAGATTCATCTTATATTGATCGGTAAATACCTCTCTTCCGTCCAGATATTCATACGCAACGATCTTATTTTCTGTCAGAAGCCTCATAATCAATCTAAAAAGATTTTCCTGATTTTCAGTCGGTTCTTCAGGATAGTACAAAGGCATATTTTTCTCCTCCTTCAGATCTAAAGAACGGTAAATAACCCGCATCCAAGGAATATCGGCGGGAGAGATCGCTTCTTTCTCATACAAAGATTTTGCCCGCACCGAAATAGAAGAAGACGAAGTATTGTTCGTGCTTCCCACCACACCCGTACGCACCGTACTGCTGTTATTATTCTGAGCCCGGAGCAATGGCATCGCCATAAAAAGACAAAGTACCGGAATAACTCCTTTTACTGCTATTTTCATACGCTCTATTCTATTTCTTAAATCTTTTATCAATTTACTATCACTTCTATCGGAGACAAGTCTCGTTCTATTCCGTCAGGGCCGACCGCTTTAACCCGGGAAATATAAAAACGTTTTCCTCTGGAAAGCCTGCGAAAAGCATCTTTTTGACGTTGTGAGAACGATGCCCCGTCAGAAACTTCGGGAATTACGTTCCCCATAGAATCGAAAAATACGGTTTCAAATTGTAAAACACGATAAGATACATTCAACAAATCATCGTCTATTGCCGCCTGAATACCCGGTGCAGACAACAATATTCGCTTTGAGAAAGGTTTTCCTCCCTTATAACGCTGTTCATTACCTTTATCATCTTTGTATGCAATATAAGGCATAGGGTCGGGCAATTTCCGAACACGGAAAGTCGTCGTATTCACGACCTGAGAACGGCCCTCCATAGATGCGGTCACCGTAATCGTCACATCCTGTCCGACTTTTCCGGGACGTGCGATCCAACCATTTCCCGAACGGGTCAACGTCCCTCCCGACATAGTAGCTTGAACCGCTTGTGTCGGAATGCCCGGAACCGAAATACTGATCGGATTGTCGATACCGGCATAAAGAACATTCATCATCGTTGCCGATACTGTCGCCGTGGGGTCTATTACCGTATATGACGAAGTAAAATCATGACGAGTCAGAGTTCCGTCTCCGTGAGGAACTTCAAGATAGCCGCTAAAGTCGAATACTCCGGTTTTCCCGCATACAAACTCGTATAGCCCGTTACGATCTTCGGAAAGTTTCTGTCCTCCGATATATATTGCCGGAGCTTGAGTCGTATCGATAGCCGCCAATACAATATTGGCAGAATATTTTCCTCCTCGCATTACCGTTTTAGAAGCCGGAATCACGTATGCATTCAACTGATTCACCCGGACGTCTCCTTCGTCTATATTTTTCTGCAAAGCATGCAAGATTTCTCCTTCGGCATAACGCAAATCGCTTTGTATTTTACTCAACAAAGTAACTGCTGCGATAACAGGCATATTCTCGAACATCACTTCTTCCCATTTTTTATGATTCCGTTCCGACTGCCCTGCAATACGAGGATACAGATAATCATAAATAATCTGTCGCCGAATCGTATCGGTAATCATCGGCGTGACAAAGTCACTGTATTGCTCCAATGCCGTTCTGAGTTTTTTACCCTCTCCCGTACGCGGAGAAAGCATAATATAAGAAGCGGCCTCCAGATCATCCTGATGTACAATATCATTGACATTGCCATCCTTTCCGTCTGCCTGACGCACAATACGCAATTTCAACTCATCGAGATATTTATAGAGAGACTCCGTACGGTTTTTCACTTCTGTCGCCTTACCATACCAAGCTCCGGACTTTTCGGGATTGGTCTGATTAAATGCCGAAAGTTCATTATACAGAGCCTGATTCTGTATCGTCGAATTCTGTGTCGTCCGCACCAATCCCTCATCTACTTGCTTAAACCCGTTCAGCACATCGGACGAGACGTTCAATGCCAGCATGGCTGTGAGGACGATATACATCAAGTTTATCATCTTCTGCCGGGGAGAGAGATTTGAATTAGGTGATGCCATAATCTATAATTTCTTTATTGAGCAACCGCTTTATTTTCATCCTCTTCAGAAGTTGTCTGAGTTACAGGAGGCTGAGGAGGCGTCATCGGACGGTTATACATATTTACGGTCATCGCCGCAAGCATATTTTCATATACGGCATTTAATTGTGCCATGTACTTAGTCATCTTTTCCGTCTCTTCACAATAACGATTACTGTCGTTCATCGAATGTTCGTACATATCCCGAATGCTCTTTAATCCGGCATTGACCCGGTCGATACTATCCAATTGTGAACTGATGCTCTTCAATTGGATTTCATAAATCGTATTCAGACCGGCCAGATTCCGATTCAGATCTTCCATTTGAGTAACATACCCTTGAGAATGATCCGAAATACCCTCAGAATTCTCGGTTATACTTTTATAGGAATCAAGCAAAATATTAGAAACTTCCGTCAACGAACGTGTAGCCTCTTTAAACTGATCCATTTGTGCGGAAATAGCTGATAACTGACTTAAATAATTTTGGGTGGCCTCAGTCAATTCAGCCATACGCGAAAGTTGGTCGGCTGCGGCAGAAAGTTTCTGAATGCTTTCCGAAAGACTCTGCGTATCTTCTTCCCCCAACTGTATGTCCGAAGGAATGCCAGCCGTTCTCTTGGCCTCTTCAGGTGAAACATGTACTCCGGACGATCCTCCGTTAACGACAACTGTTCCGGTCGCTCCGGTGCCCCCCTTAATAATTACGCCACCGCCCTGACCTCCATGAAATTCAGGACGATCTTCAGGATCTTTGGTCGATAGCACGGGAAACACTTCTTCCCAGTTATATTCTTTGGCAGGACGGTCGAATGCTGTCAGTAAGAACATCATCACCTCTACCCCCATACCGACCGACAACATAAAATTACCTCCCGGAAGGTGCAATATCTTAAATAAAGCCCCTAAAATTACAATAGCAGCACCGATACTATAAGCAAAATTAAAGAATCGTTTTCCGGAATCGCCCGAAAGAAATTTCTCAATACGATTTTTATATTTTTTATATTTTCCCATAATGGTAAACTTTAAATCCTTTTATTATTTACGACCTTTGGCGAATCCCACTTGCGTACGTACACACCGGAAACCGATATACGAACGTTGTTCATTCTGATATTCCCACATACGTATGTCAGAACGTACAAAATTCGACACGTCTTTCCACGAACCGCCACGTACGATCTTCCTTTTCATCCGATAAGGATCTTCTTTCGCCGCATTATAACGATAATCGGGATTCATGTCACTGGTATAAAGATTTCCACCCTCAGTATAAGCTGTCGATGTCCATTCCGATACATTTCCCGCCATATCGTAAAGTCCGAACTCATTAGGCGGATATGTTCCGACTCGGGATGTAATAAGATTTCCGTCTTTTACATAATTCCCCTTTTGCGGTTTGAAGTTAGCGTAAAAACATCCTTTATCAGACATCGGAGCATCTTCGGACCAAGGGAATTTATTTTCGTTCTTTCCGGAACGCGCCGCATATTCCCATTCGGCCTCAGTAGGCAGACGATAAGGCTCTATATACGAAGCGCCTTTGATTCCGGCCAACAAATAATGAGTCCGCCATACGCAAAAAGCTGTCGCCTGTTCCCATGAAACACCGACTACCGGATAATCGTTATAACCCGGATGTGCAAAATACATACGCATGTAAGGTTCATTATATGCATTATCAAAATCATTTACCCAAGCCGTAGAATCAGGATAAATATTAACGATATAGGTATTCAGAAAATCGAACTCGCTTTGCAACGGACGAACAATCGTCTGTGTAATAATCCGCCCATCATCATCGAAAAAGGCCGTATCTTTGGAAATGAGCACTTCTGCCTCAGGATCGGGTTGTACGTCAGTATTCAAAATGCGACGTGCCGGGTCGAGACGATGTTTCCGTTTTGCAGCTTCGGTATAGTTAAACACTTCATATCGATAATTAAGCTGTCTCACATCCAACTCTTTCGCTCCGGTAATCGGATTAATCCGATAGACACTCTCAATCGCCCGAGCCTCATCTTCGGTCGGATTACGCCATGGAATCGCCTTATTCCAGTTCAAATGAGGTTTTACCGGATTTCCATCCCGATCTTCTTCTATCTTAAATGCTTCGTTCCCGCCAAAAGCCGGATCGGCCAGACGTTCCCGAATAATCGAATCCCGCACCCAATACACGAATTGTTTATACTCGGAATTGGTTATCTCGGTCTCATCCATCCAGAAAGCATCAATAGATATCCCTTTCGCCGTTTGGGGCGTTCCCCAAAGAGTATCTTTCTCGGACGGACCTATTTCAAAAGAACCGCGCTTTACCAATACCATACCGTAAGGTGTAGGCTCACCGAAAGCAGTGCTGCTTACTCCCACCACCTCTCCACCGTTAGGTGCAGAAGACGGAGCGCAAGATACCAACATGCCCACGATTGCCAAAAATAACATGATCTTCTTCATAAATTATAGTATCCGAATACTTTTATGTTTATTCTTGTTCTTATTTGAAAAATCTATCTTTAAACTATATCCTAAAAAAACTTCATGACTCCCGCTTGTTGCCTTTACAATTGCAGAAACCGGATAATCATAAGAATATCCCAACATAAAGTTTTTATAATCAGCACCAATCATAATCACCAACGCATCTTTCCAGCGATAAGACAATCCCCCCCACAAAAACTTATTATACCTCAGACGAGCTGTCAACTCCACCTGAGTGATTTGAAACGTCGTCTTTAACAAAAGCGAGGGTTGCAACTCATATAACGCATTTTTAAAAGGAATATTGCCCCCGGCGATAAAATAATACGAACGTCCCGTATAAGTTTCATATTTTTCATCGAACGTAATCACCGGTTCGGTAAGATGTGTTGACGAAAGACCTGCATAAAAATATTTATGGGAATAGAATACTCCGAATCCCATATCGAATGCCATCCCCTGCAACTCACTTTGGGGAATACCGTCATCCGAAGAATTGTGATAATCGCTTTCAGGTATAGAAACTTCCGTACCGTCAAAACGCTGATCGAGTAACCCCAGCTGTAATCCCAGACTGAGTTGTCCCTGCCATAAACGCACTTTATAAGCATATTGGAGGGCAATCGTCATGTTTGAATACAGACCGAGAGTTTCGTTTGTCATCGCCAACCCTACTCCATGATTCTGTTTAAATAAGCGAAAAGGCATTTCGGCCGAAACTAAAAACGTCTTGGGTGCTCCGGGCATACCTACCCACTGCTGACGCGAACCGGCACGAATATTCAACTTACCGTCTTGTCCTACCGCTCCGGCATTGTAATAATTAGGCAATGCCCAATATTGACTGAACTGGGCATCGACTTGTGCCCGAAGTTCTACAAATCCGAGCAACAATAAAAACAGCGATATGATTTTTTTTATACTCATGACGAATGCTTCCCGAAAAGCCAAACCGATCCGGACAAGCATATATTTTTTATTTCAGAATTAAAAAATACCAACTTCCGTCTAATTACTTTCTTAATTTATAACTCAAAAAAGGCTGATAAATTGTCCAAGTATTTCAAAACCTGTTTAAGAAACTAATTAAATTTCTTACAAAAATACAAATATATCTTTAACTCCGGCCATTGGAGACAAAAAGTAAAACCATATATCTTTTCAAGTCCCTTTTCCGATCCTTTTTCCCGCTCATGCACATCTCAAGTCCGCTATGCTCCTTATCGGGAAAAAACAGCTTCACAAACGCTCTTTGGAATTACTCAAGTCCCCATGAGTAATTAGGATACGACGCCAATCGAAAAGATATCTCTCCGCCATTCATAATATCGCTATGGTCTATATAACATTTTTCTAAAGATTTCCCGTTTAATTTTGCAGACTGGATATAACAAGCCTCCGAAGCATTTCCAACCGTTTTGATTACGAATCTTGTTCCCTTTGCATAGCGATCATCCAATTTTATTTCGACCCGGTCGAACAATGGCGTTGTCAATTCGTACCGAGTCTCTCCGGGACACACCGGATGAAATCCCATAGCCGACAAAACATACCATGCAGACATCTGGCCGACATCTTCATTGCCGACCAAACCCTCCACTTTATTTTTATAAGCACCGTTACAAATAGCCCTTGTCCAATACTGTGTAAGCCAAGGTGCTCCTAAACGATTGAAAAGAAACGGGACATGATGAACCGGTTCATTAGCATGATTATAATAAGCATTCCACAAAAAATCGGACGGGCATTTCTCAAAAAAGTTCGTCAAATCAGCCAAAGTTTTTGTTCTTCCACCCATTAAATCTGCCATTCCGGGAATATCGTGAGGGACAAACCACCCTTGTTGATAAAGATTACTTTCCACGCATCCGTAACTTTCTTTCAACCGCCCTTCTTCAGGCCACTCTTTCCATGTACCATCTGCATTACGAGGTCTGAACCACCCTTGTTCTTCATCGAAAACTTTAGAATAAGAACGGGAACGTTCAAAATATTCGGCAGCAGCTTCTTTACAGCCCAAATCCTCCGCCAATACAGAGAGACACCAATCGGAATAAGCATATTCCAATGTTTCGGAAACCCTTCCCGGCACATATCCGAGTTTTTTATCATTCCCCATTTTCTCAGCTGTATTTACCGCATAAGCGTAAGCCTTTTTTACATCATAATTACGAATTCCTTTCCGATAAGCGTCCGCAATTACCGATATAGCGGGATTTCCGACCATACATCCGCTATAAGCATTCAAGAACTCCCACCGGTCATAATATTTCGTACCATTCTCTTCGGCAAGAGATATGAAAGAACAGATCATGTCGTTTACGACTTCCGGATTAATAATTGTCTGCAAAGGAAACTGACTTCTGAATACGTCCCAACCGCTGAATACCGTCCGTTTGATAAAATCGTCGGTCTTGTGTACTTGCTTATCGCCTCCGATATACTCACCCGTAACATCGGTAAATGCCCTCGGATCTATCATTGTATGGTAAAGCGCTGTATAAAAGATCGTTCTCATATCTCGAGTACCTCCCGACACTTTTATTTTGCTCAAAGCTTCATCCCACAGAGAGGCAGCTTTGTCCCGATAACGATCAAAATTCCACCCTCGCACTTCGGCTTTCAAATTCATCTCCGCCCCCTTCATACTGACAAAAGAGATACCGGTTTTTACAACCACCTCATCGTCCTCTTCTGTAGGGAACTCCGTATAAAATCCTAAATGATTTCCTTCCATTTTGTCCCGTTTATGAAACGTCTCGGCATGGATGACCCGGTCGATATATTCGGGTTTTCCTATATCACCTAACCGACGTGTCCAATTATCGGGAATATCGGCACTCCATATCCCGTATTCTTTCAATGGACAACTGAATTGCGCATAGAAATATACTGTATAGTCTGCTTTTCCCGATCCATTTCCCCATCCTCCGCCAGCAGGCGTACAACGCATCCATCCTCGTATAGTCCGATCATCTACCCGTTCTATATATTGCCGAGTAGAAGTTCCTCCCACACGGCGGGCGAGATCGATCTGAATACGGGCTTGTTTATGTTTCGGATAAGTAAACCGCATAATTCCGCAATGCGGTGTAGCCGTCAACTCCGCTTTTATTTTATAATCGGAAAGAAAAACCGAATAGTATCCGGCAGAAGCTTTTTCAGATCGCTTGTCATAACGTGAACGGTATCCTTTTTCGGGATACTGTTCACTACCCCGATAAGTAAACAATTCCCCGGTTGTAGGCATAACCAAAAAATTGCCTAAATCTCCATACCAACCAATTCCGCTCATTTGCGTCAAAGCAAAGCCTTCTATCGTCGTATGTTCGTCACTATACCCCGGACCATTATCACCTCCTGTAATCGTATTAGGACTTACTTGAGTCATTCCCCACGGTGTCGTAGCTCCGGGAAAAGTTTTTCCCAATCCATGACCGGCTCTTGCTTTCCGGACATTGGTGCTTGCTCCGATAAACGGATTCACATATTCAGAAAGACGTTCTTTTTTTCTATGAGAAGATGCTGCAACCGCAAGCAGGTCATACCCCGCAAATAAGGATAAGAAAAAAAGGATTAACAAATACTTTGCTCTGTAATTCATCGTGTGTGTATGATGTATAGTTATGAAGAATAGTCTATGCAAATATAACGAAAATGTCCCGGATTACTTCGGGACATGAAAAAGAAAGGAGAGAAAATCTCTTCCCCCTCCTTTCGACAAAACAAGAATCTAATCAATATACCGTATTCTGAGGGTCAAAATTAGTCCATCCGCTCATCCAATTATCCGAAGCGGTTTCAGTAGGGCCGAAAGCTCCCCTGTAAGCCGTTTTGGTAAAGAACGAGTTATTTACATAATTATTGGTCCATACTGCTCCGGCAGCTAACGGACTATCGGTATTCGGACACATATCCGGTGTACCGTTCAACAGTTGAGGATTTCCTTTTAATTTCAAATCAGAAATAGAAGATAAGACTCCTTCATTGGAGAGCGCAGCAGTAGCCCAATATGCACTCACAAACGTACCGGGATCAGAGGGATCAATAACGCTTTCCCGATTTTTCGGATTCAGAGCTTTATCTTGAAATGCTTTTTGGCATCCTGCAATCACACATCCGGAAATATTCAATGTCCCTGCCGTAGCAGATTCCTGAGAATTAGAACCGGCCTTATCATTCTCGATAATCAAACCGATCGGATATCCGGCAATAACGGAATTAAACAGATTGCAGTTTGAACTCCGACGTATTTGAACTCCGGTCTGGAAACAGCCCATCGTACTACCCTTATCATTTCCTTTATCTTGATAATTGGCCGGATCGGTAACCGGACCGAAAAGCGACACGTTGGCAAAAATAGGGCGAGTGGTCGGATCGATTACGCTACCTGAACTGTTATTATCCGACTCAAAACTGTTCGAACATGATTTATCGGCGTATTGCGGGTTACGGAGAGCAACAGCAAACTGTACCCGTCCCTGATAGCCGTTATCGGTATCGAAGTCGTCATCCCAACAACCCAAAGAGACTAAATAGCGGGCATCTACTTTACCGCCGAACCATTCATAACTGTCATCTCCTGAATAAGACACCTGAAGATGGTCAACTTGAGTACCTGCTCCTACCGATCCGAAAGTAATACCGTTGATCTCGTTATCGGTAGAGTATTCTATCCCGGCAAACTCAACACGGACATAACTTAACACTCCGGAATTATCCGCATCATCATTTCCTCCATGTTTCGAACGTACTCCCCCTTCGATAGTCTGTTCACCTGCGTTATTCTTCGCTTTTCCTAAAATAATCAATCCGCCCCAATCTCCGGGCTTCCGGCTTCCGGGAGCTTGTGATGAAGTGAACACAATAGGACGATCTTGCTCGCCTTTTGCCATGATTTTACCTCCACGTTCAATAATCAACGTACCCTTACTGGCTTTATCTCCTTTGATAACCACGCCCGGCTCTATCGTTATCGTCTTGCCGTCAGGCACATAAACAAAACCTTTCAAGTTATAAGTATTGGGATAGGTCAATGTCAAATCACCCGCTATCTCATAATTGTCGGAACCATCTCCTAAATCGATAACTTCTCCGGTGACAACTGGATCACCCCCATTGTCATCATCATCGTTACAACTCGTAAATCCGGCTGCACAAACAGCACCGATTACTGCTAAAACAAAAAATTTCAATTTTGATTTCATCGTTTTTTAATTTTGGTTTATGATCAAAACTTTAAAGAAAGACTTAGTGAGACCGATCTTCCGGGCGTATATTTCCGGGTAATCTGTTCCCGTTCTTGTTTTACGCCATCGATCGTCGTAGTGGGAAATTGTTTCATGATAACCGACTGTGCCAGAATATCCTTGATCCCCAGTTTCAAAGAAACTATCTTCCCGAATGTTTTATTTATAGTCAAGTCAAGGACATTACGGGGCATCTCGTATGCGTCAGGAACATCATAATCGCTGTTTCCATCGACAGAGGTAGATTTTCCGACCCCGACAATACGTTTACCGATAATGTTATATAATAAACTTGCCGATAATCCTATCTTTTCAGAAGAAGTATAATAAAGTCCGGCATTCACGATATACGGAGATTGACCTTGTAGAGGACGGTCTTTCTCTTTTACCAACCCTTCATCACTAAATTTGACCCGGCTTTTCACCCATGCCGCATTAAGGACTAAAGTCAAGTCGGGAATATTTATAAAGTCAAGCGATTTTCGAATATCCACCTCAACTCCGGTCGTATAAGCACTACGGGCATTTTCGTAGCTGTAACGATAACTGCCACCCATATCGATAAAATTCCATTCTATCGGATTTCTGAAATTCTTATAAAATAATCCGACACTGACGGTTTCTCCGGCCGAAGGATAAAGCTCATATCGCAGATCGACATTATCGATCGTAGCCATCTTCAAATCGGGATTTCCCTGCACTTCGGCAAAAAGCTCAAAATCATAATAAACAGCGGGAGAAACTTCACGAAATTCGGGACGATTGACCGAACGTCCGTATGCCAACCGGATAAGATTTTTGTCATTAAAACTGTAAGTAGCATTAAAAGACGGAAGAACCGAAACTTTATCGTACTTATATTCTGTCATCAGTATCTGTGACGCACTGATCGCACGGTCATATTTTATCGACATATTCCACCACTCGGCACGCACGCCCAAATTCGCTTGAAATGCACCGAATGGAAACACTCCTTCTACATAAGCAGCCGCAATACTGTTCTTTCCGTCATACGCATTCGATTTGCGCGTTGTCTCCTCTATATAAACTTTATCATAACCAAGCCATTTTTCATTCATCATCTCGGTATAAGGTAAGTTTATATAATCTACCCGTTCGTCCCCCGAAAGTCTGTCATAGCGATAAATAAATTCTCTCGGCGTATATTCACGAATGCGATACTCACCATATATTCCCGATTTTATTTCAGGATTCCATGAGCGATCGGAAAAACTTTTTTTATAATCTGCCCCAACCGAAGCAATATGATCATACAATTTTTGGTCATAACGGTTTATCATATCGTTATAAGAAGGTAAATCGGGAGTAATTACCTTATCGGCAGGAATTCCCCCGATATTTTTTATAATCCGACGATCAGGTTCCATTTTATTGGCATACGAATAATCGACAGTCCAGTTCAAAGTCTGAGTCATATCCTCATCCAACGTATGCAGTCCGGCAAGTTGCCCCACATAACTTAATCTTGAAGAATATAGCATCTCCGTCTGATTTTCATAATACTCACCGCTTACCGTACTCGTTCCGTAACGTTCTGTAAACCGATTTTTCCCGATCTGAGAGAAAAGATTCCTGAACTCGAATCGATTTCTCGAATCAAGGATAAAAGACCAGTTATTCATCGCGTTGATTTTCACCTCGTTTGTAAATTGATTATCAATATAATTTTTCTCAATAGTAGGAACATCCGCTGTGGCACTATATATTCCGTATCGAGTATTCTGCATATCCGGAATTGTCTTGTTTGCATTACTATATCCGAAAGTAAGAATCGTACCAACTTTATCTCCGATTTTCCGATTCCATGTCAGATTAAGTTTCAAGTCGGGAAGAGGACGAAATGTCTTTACATTCCAATCATTATTAAATCCGGTTTTCGTATAATAAGTAATTTGAGACGGATCGGTTATCGAACCCAGATGCGAAGGAAAATCCTTAGATAAAGGACGTGCACACCGATCGAATCCCAACCATTCGGTCGAAGAAGATTGCAACAACGAAAAATCTTTAAAATGGGTAACTGTATTTATCCCAGTACCGACACTTAACGAGAGAGAATTTTCATCCGGCATATTTTTTGTCGAAATTTTTATAAAACCTCCGGAAAAATCACCCGGCAATTCTGCTGTCGGGGATTTGATAATCATCATATTGTCAATATTGGAACTGGGTATAATATCGAAAGAAAAAGCTCGGCCGTCGGCTTCGGAACTCGGTACCGCACCATTATTGATCGACACGTTATTATATCTTTGAGAAAGTCCTCTTACAATAATAAACCGGTTCTCAATAAGGGAAATGCCCGGTACTCTTTTGATAATCTCAGCAGCATCGCTGTCTGATGTTTTGACGATCTGTGCAGCCGATATACCTGTAGAAACGGTCAAGGCGTTCTTTATATTCGAAATCATCGCTGTCTCGGTATTTCGTCTTCGTACACCTGTAACAACGACTCCGTCAAGTTGCTTATCTTCTGAGACCAAAAAGAAATCGACATTTTTCGTCTCTCCTTTCTGAAGCATGATAGTCTCTTTATGAACACTATATCCGATAAAACGGCACTCTATTTCCAAAGATTTATTTGCCGGCAAGTTTTTTAACAGATATGAACCGTCTTCTCCCGATGCTGTCGCAACAGAAGATCCGGTTAATAAAATGGTTGCACCCAATACCGGTTCTCCGGTCTCTTTATCAAATACTTTACCTGAAATAGTTTGTGCGACTGATGCAGTAGAAGAAAATAGGAAAAAAACTATTACTAAAAAAGAAAGTTGTTTCAATGTAATTCTGTTCATCATTCTTGCTTTGTTCTTTTTACGATGCAAATATCCGACACGCAAATTACAAGCTCAATGCAACAAGGCTACATTTATTTTATAAAGACGTAACAAACATATTACACAAATCCGTAAAAAATTAGAACATGCAAATTATAAAAAGAACCCAGTTCAAAGAATTATCGGAACAAAAGTTAGACAAGCGCTAAAAATAGTGGACCGTATTTTAATATAAACCCCTATCATCCTTATACATTGCTTTTCAAAGTATTTCAATACTTAACAAAGTATCGAGCAAAAAAGTAACAAAACATTTTGCATACTATTATTTGCTTTCTCTTGACTGATTTATTACCTTTGCTAAGATTTGACAAGTCTGTTATTTACTGATAAAGCAGGCATATAAATAAGCATGAATTATTATATTTCAAATGATCAGTTATATTTATTCATAGATAGAAAGGATTGAAAAATCAACTAAAAAAGAATAAGGAAGAGATAAAATATCCGCACCTCTGAATATAGGATGTGCAGACGTTTATAGAAAATCTACATAAATACCCCCAAAGTAATAATTAAACTGCAGATAAACTAATACAATTATAATGGCGTCAGACTTTGCAAAAGCAAACTTAACAGTAATTTCAGATACTCAACTCAAAAATCTAACTGATTCGTATGATGCAATTATTCTAAATACTTCATTCGAAGTCAATGATATAGGTAAAACATCAAATGAAGCGCAAATATTAGAATTTGTTAATCAGACTATAAAGACCATCGATACAGCAAAGAATTTATTAAAAGACGGCGGATTATTGTTCGTGTATGGTTTGACTAACTATCTGGCATATTTTGGCGAATACTTAGACAAACTTAATAATCAAGAGAAAGTCGATTACCACTATCTTTTTAAATATTGGATTGCTTGTGAGTTTGGTGTTAGTGCTACTGAAAACAGTATTCCGACATCCCATATCGGTCTTTTAATGTATCTCAAATCAAAGAGTAAAAAAAGTGTTACTCCTTTCAATTTAAATACCAAATTTGTAAGAATACCATATAAAAATTGCATTCATTGCGGTCAGAACACAAAAGATTGGGGAGGGAAAAAGCATTTGCTCAATCCTTTGGGAACAGCAATCTCCGACGTATGGCATTTTATTGAATTTCCTGTTAAAGATGCGAACAAATTACCCAAACCGGTAATAGATAGAATATTACAACTTTTATCAGAGGGAAATGAAGTTCTGGCGGTAGCACAGACTACTGAATCATTAAACTTACACAAACAGGAAGAAAACATCTTTATTTTTGAACCGCAAAAGCAGATAGATCATTTGGATACTGTCATACACTCCGACTGTATAGCATATCTTAAAAAATTGAAAGAAAAATATCCGCAGGGTAGCTTTGATTTAGCTTTTGCCGATCCACCATATAATTTGGCCAAAAATTACTCTACATATAAAGATGATAAAGAAGATCAAAAATACATCAATTGGTGTAATGAATGGCTTGGAGGGATGTGCGATAATCTTAAGCCCGGAGGTTCTTTACTGGTTTTAAATATCCCGAAATGGGCAATTCATCATTTCACTTTTTTGAATAAGAGACTACTTTTCAAAAATTGGATTGTTTGGGACGCATTGTCAACTCCAGCAGGCAAATTATTGCCTGCTCATTACTCATTATTATACTTTGTTAAAGAGGGCGGTATACCCACTGTCAACATAGACAAACTTCAATATATAGACAGTCGAGATTATTGCTTGAGAGCAAAATGTGTAAAGGAAAGAAAAGATAGCGGAGATGATAAAAAAGAACTGCTTTCAGATATTTGGCAAGATGTATATAGGATAAAACATAAAAAAGACCGGGATCATCATCCTTGTCAGCTTCCTACAAAATTGATGGAAAGAATAATAGAGTTGTTTACAAATGAAGGAGATGTGATCTTTGACCCTTTTGGAGGAGCCGGAACATCCGCTATCGCAGCTAAGCTCTTAGGTAGGCATTATGTTATTACCGAGTTAGACAAGAATTATGTTGAAATTGCAAAGAAAAATATCTCAAAGGTAGTACCAGACCCAATGGGTAACTTGTATTATCAGAGAGAATCCGTTTCAAATGCTCCGAAGCCGACCAACTTAGCAAAGAACCAATTTGAAAAAAAATACATTAATCTTTGTATAAAAAAAGAGAAAGTGCTAAACGCTGAAGACCTTAAGAATGAGCATTCCGAACTATTCACACTTCTCTCTGATTATTCAGGTGATTTTAACAAATTACAAACATTTGTTAAAAGGCAGATGGAATATCTTAATCAAAAAGAGCTTTAAACTCTTTTTTCTGTTCATCTGTCAGTTTAGGAACAAGTGTACTTTTAATGTTTTCTTTCCAGCGATAAATTAACGAAATATCAATACCTTTATGAAAATCGTCGTCAGTTTTCCAATATACAATTTCATTATCAAAGTCTGACCAAGTTTTCGGTCGGACTTTTCCGTCGTAAGGACGATACTTAATGCCCTTACAGTCAGGTCTTATACCAACAACTTCTCTAAACTTCAGGAAATAAGCTTTTAAGAACTTTCCATTATCTTCGCTATCATATTTAATTATTAATTCCCACTCATAAACATATTTATTGATCCTCTCTTTGTATATCGTATCTAATCGTGCCATATCAAACCATGGATCTTTACTCGCTTCATTACACTTAACATCTATAGCATACAAATCTCCATTAGGAGCTGTAATTTTTATATCAGGATACGTACTCTTACCTTTAGGTATATAGAACTCACAGTTAGGAAGTAAAGGTTTTAGAATATCAACAACGACTTCGGCAGCCTCGTCTTGAAGAGCTTTCCAGGCAGTTATATAGTCTTCAGTACCTGATGTTAAATGCGATAATTTTTCAGAAACAGCATTTTTGATTGCTTCTGAATTATTGTCGATAATAGCTTTGATGTCAGTCATAATGCAATTTTAAAGTTTTATGATATATAATAAGGTCACGAATATCAACGTGAAGAGTATTTTAATGGTTAGAACAAGAACAACTCCGGTATGCTAATTTTTAACGCCTTTGCAATTTTTTCAATATTCACAAGAGTCACGTTTTTTTCTGCTCTTTCTATCATGCCAATATATGTACGATGCAATCCTGCTTCCTCAGCCAACTGCTCTTGAGACAATTTCAATTCTTTACGCCTCATCTGCACCTTGCGTCCAAACGAAACTAAAATTTCGTGTTTCATGTTGATAGATTTTAACTCACTAATTATAGTATACAAATTTATAAGAGTACAGCCAAGATTTCAACATACTATAATTAGCATTAATATTAGAAACAGTTTAAATTTTACACAAACATTTTTTGAAAATCTTTTAGGGATACCTTTTCGATTCTGATAAAAAATGCAACGGGGCTCATGACATAGAGAAACGAAAAGGCAAACAAAACAAAGAATTAAAAAGCTTGAACATATAATTTTATCAGAAAATTTAAACAGACTCTAAATCAAGAAAACTCATAACGACTACAAAACAAGAAAGCAGCCCATAACAGGCTGCCTCACATATTATAATTCCTACTTTAATTATGCATCAAAAGAGATCAATACTCCTCCTCGTTGAAGAAGAAATCTTCTTTACTAGGATAGTCGGGCCAAATATCCTCTATACACTCATATATCTCACCTTCATCTTCCATTTCCTGTAAATTTTCGATTACCTCAAGAGGGGCTCCCGAACGCATTGCATAATCAATCAACTCATCTTTAGTTGCAGGCCAAGGCGCATCTTCCAATTTTGATGCTAATTCTAACGTCCAGTACATAATTATATGCTTTTAATGTTTTCCTTCCAAATTTTCCGCAAAAATAGAATAAAATTTCTCATTCGCAACTATTATTCCAATAAATTTCTTCTATGCCTTCTTCTACATTCATAAAGCGCGATAAGACAAACAGATAATCCGACAATCGATTTACAAAACGAAGAATAAGTTCATCTACTTCATATTGTCCGGCAACTTCACAAACACGTCTTTCCGCCCGGCGACAAACCGTCCGGCAAATATGAGCTTTAACCGCAGCCGGAACTCCTCCGGGCAAAACAAATCGATTGAGCGGCGGCAATACACGGTCAATTTCATCGATACGCCGTTCTATACGCTCTACATCCGTAGCTTTCATTCGGCTTGCTTCGCGCAATTCGGTAAATGCGGTATCAGTTGCCAGATAAGAACCTACGACAAACAACTTATTTTGAATAAACTGCAATAGTTCAGTATCTGAAGATGAAACGGGCAAAGTCGCTATCAACATACCCAAGTATGAATTCAACTCGTCAACTGTTCCATAAGCCTCTAAACGCACATCATATTTCGAAACACGCTTTCCTCCCACTAAAGATGTTTGCCCCCGGTCTCCTGTCTTCGTATAAATTTTACTTTTCTCCATAATCCATCAATTATATCGACATAATAAACAAATCAGCACCGCCCGGTTCTACCAAAGCAGTGCTAATTTAATCAAATTATATGATTTTCATACAATCATCCGATCATTTTATCCGGAACTTATAAACACATGTCTGCTGATAAGTTTCTCCGGGTTTAAGAATCGTATTCGGGAAATCCGGATGATTAGGAGAATCCGGGAAATGCTGTGTCTCCAAAGCAATGCCGCAACGGTAATCATACGGCTGTCCGGATTTTCCGGTAGCTGCCCCATCAAAGAAATTTCCGCTATAAAATTGTAATCCGGGCTCTGTGGTCCAAACTTCGAGCTGACGCCCTGTTACCGGTTCGAAAACAGTCGCTGCCCATTCCAAATTCTTATCAGTATGACGATCTAACACCCAGTTATGATCATATCCCTGACCATTTCGCAATTGAGGGTCATCCATATCTATACGGCTGCCGATTTGGCGTGGTTTCTGAAAGTCAAAAGGAGTTCCGAGAGTTTCCTTTAATTCTCCTGTGGGAATCAAAAGACTATCCACCGGAGTAAAATGAGAAGCCCGTATAGTCAACTCATGGGCTAATATATCTCCATTCCCCTCACCCTTAAGATTAAAGAAAGTATGATTCGTCAAATTAACCGGTGTAGCTTTATCTGTGGTAGCAGTATAATTAATCTCAAAATCATCATTATCCGTAAGCTCATAAGTCATTTTGACATTCAAATTACCCGGAAAATTCTCTTCTCCATCCGGAGATAAATAAGAAAAACATATCTTGTTTGGCATCACGCTATCTACATTCCAAACCACCCGGTCAAAACTTTTAAGGCCACCATGCAAACATTGTCCATTATTATAAGCAGCCAACTGATATTCCTTGCCATCTAAAGTAAATTTACCGTTTGCAATGCGATTCCCATACCTGCCGATAGCCGCACCGAGAAAACGTTCGCCCGGATTATTGACATAACTATGAATATCTTTATATCCAAGAACTACATCAGACATCTTTCCTGCCCGATCGGGAGCCCATAAAGAGACCACTCGAGCTCCGTAATTCGTCACTTGCATAGCCATTCCTTTGGCATTTTTCAACGTATAAAGCGCGACTTTTTTACCATCTATAATGGTATCAAATTGCGAATCAGGCAACAAGGTCACTTTCGGACCGGAGTTGCACCCCACTAATAAAGGAAGTAGGAAACATAAAGATAATAACCGTTTCATTTGCGTATGTGATTAGTGATTAACAAATTCAACAAATCGAAAAAAAGATACCCTCTTCACTATGAAACAAAACAACAGGTACACCTTATTTCTAATTATTTTGCGAAAGCAAGATACAAATTTTTTTTGAAAAGCAATATTTAGAATGCAACAATATAATCTTGTTTATTTAATTTAGGATCACAAAATGCAATTCCTAAATCAAATAGGTCCATTGTTACCCGGATTCTTTCGTCCAAAATAAATTTGCGCCACGCATCTAAAGCTCCATTCTCCGAATGTATTCCTTCCATGAGGATAACGGTATTTTCTCCCAAACAGGGAAATAACCGATTATAAATCAATTCATATTCTTGTATATCAGATGGACGGTGAATGCAAATAAAATCGGGCGTGCCGAATTTCAAACACTCTGACAACCCTTCCGAAAAACAAGAGTTGAAAAAACGGATATTTTGCGAGTCAAAAGGTATGACTTCTTTTGAGAAATTATAAATACGAGTATCTGGGTCTGCGCAAAAAAGCTGAGACCGGGTATTCCCTAAATAAAGACACAAAGACGAAATACCCCAACAAGAACCATATTCAAATATTATACTCGGACGAAATCGGTTGACCATACGGAAAAGCAAGCGTCCATATTTTTTCGAAACAGGTTTACGTCGTTGAAAATCGTCTTGAGTAAGCTGGCTACACACTCGAGTATGCCAAACTTCTTCGATCTGTTGATAGGCATAATAACTATAAGTTTCTTCTATTACTTTGGTTATTAAATTATAAGCAAACGGGGAGTGGACACCGAAACCTTTCCGATGTCTTATTTTACGAAAATTTTTAGTACAATATTGCTTTAAGATACGTTTCGACATATCGTAATCAAACTATTTCCTGAATACAGAACTTAATTTAAGGCCGCGCGCAAAGGTATTGTTTTTTATTCAAAGATGAAAAACAGCTCATAAAATTACTTGTAAACAAATCACATGATATATATTTGTTCTCCAAACTACTTTATTTACAAAGAAATGAAAGAAAAAGACGATATGGCATGGAAAGTATTGAGCAGTCAGTACATATCTCAAGAACCATGGTTTACCGTACGCAAAGAAAAAGTGCAACTTCCTAACGGAAACACGATCGACTCATACTATGTTTTAGAATACCCTAATTGGGTTAACGTAATCGCAATTACCAAAGACGGAAAATTTATTTTCGAACGACAATATCGTCACGGATTGCGAAGTACCTCATACGAGTTGTGTGCCGGAGTTTGTGAAAAAGAAGATTCGTCTCCGTTAATCTCCGTACAAAGGGAACTAATGGAAGAGACCGGCTACGGGAAAGGCGAATGGGAGGAGTTTATGATCATATCTCCCAACCCGGGAACCCATACAAACTTAACCTATTGCTATCTTGCTACTAATGTAGAAAAAATATCCGAACCTCACTTAGAAGTAACAGAAGATATACAAGTAAAGCTCTTGACTATCGAAGAGGTAAAAGATCTATTGAGAAATAATAAAGTAACTCAAGCCCAACATGCTGCTCCTTTATGGAAGTTTATTGCATTATATGGGGGAAACTGGCATTTTTAAATTTTTATGGATCAATTAGAACAACTATCAAAGCAAGAACTCATCGAGTTAGTACATATTTTTGCTAAAAACATGCTGGCATTAGACGGTGTATGGTTTCAATCCATAGAAGCTAAGCTCGGCATGGATGAAGCGATAGAGCATGATCAAAATGCTTGGAGGATATATACTGCAATTGAAGCCAATCGTATTAAAACGTTTTTAAAATTACCGGAAAAACCGGGTATAAACGGCTTAAAAAAAGCGCTTGATTTTCATTTTAACGCTTTTCTGAACCAAACAGAAACCCGAATAACCGAAGATACACTTATTTACAAAGTTATTGACTGTCGTGTACAGACTGCCCGTACTCGTAAAGGAATGCCTCTGCATCCTTGCAAATCGGTAGGGATCATAGAATACTCTTATTTCGCAAAAGAGATCGATCCAAGATTCGATTGTGAAACGATAAGCTGCTTTCCCGATATTACCGACCCGACATGTGCCTGCTGTTGGAAATTCACATTACAAAATGAGACTAAAACAGACTGAAAAAGCTCGGGAATATAGTTCTATCAAATATCTTTAAACAAACTCCTAAATTATAATAACACAATACGATTAAACATAAAAAATACCTTTTCAACATTATAATAAAGTATTTTATCGATTTTTCACTTTGATAACCGATTGAAATACTTATCTTTGTGACGGAAATACTAAAAGAGTATTATTTTAGTATGTGTGTGTATTGTGAATGTAAAAGCAGGAACTGGCAATATTGCCGATTCCTGCTTTTCTCTTTTAAACATCCTAAATTTAATACTGTTTTATAAAACTCTTCTTATCAACTTTCGTATCATAAGGGACAAGTGTAAAGCCATAAGAAACCTTACCGGGATTCAACTTAATCTGATATTCATTACGAGGCTGAGCTCCCCATGAATTATCTCCTCCGATACCCATCATTTTATAATCGATGAAAAGATCTACCAGTTGCTGAGGTTTTGCATCGCACGTATGGCGTTGGGTCAAAACCGACGGGCGTTGAGGAATATTATCCCTGAATTCCCCACTATCTAAACTTTCAAGAGTATAATTAGAAATATTCATTTCCAGCTTATCGTCTGCAACAACTAACAGCCCTTTTCCTTTTTTATCAGATAACGAGAACCAAACAACATCGGTACGGTGGCTATTTTCCTGCGGACGAATATACGGCTCAAACATATCTGCTACACGGCAAGAATATTCTCCGACAAAACAACTTGTTTTTCTATCCTGATAATTTTCCCACGGACCTCGTCCATAATAAGTAAGATCAGTAAAATCGACAGGCATTTGCATCCGTAAACCGATACGCGGTATTGCCGGGACATCTTTATTGTTTACAGTAAATGTATTATCTACATTTATTACCCCATCGGCAAAAACTCTATATGACACATTCCAATGAGAATTGATACGACGATAAGGATAACTACATGACACCATTACACCGCTTTCCGTTTTTTCTACCGCAAAATTTTTCGGTACAAGGTTCTGGTATGTCGCATCTTTCCAAACCCTCAAACGATTAGGGGTATCCCACCCGTAGTCATTATCCAAAGGCGCTCTCCAAAATACAGGTCTCAGTCCGAAACCATTCAAGATATATTCAGTTCCTTTATATCGGTATGAGGTCATAAAACCAGAACTCTTATCAAATACGACCTTAAAATCTTTTCCGGATAAAGTTACAGAATTCTTATCTTCTTTGACACTGATCGATCCTTGCGGCAACTCGGCCTTTTCCTTTACATAAATATTTATCGGCATCTGTTCCTTGGCAATTGCATAACCTACGGGCAAAAACGGTTCTGCATCTCTTATTCTGACTTCAAAAAGTATCCGATAATCAACCGAAGCCGGCTGTGTGGAAGGCAATTCTTCTACCTTAATCTGTTTAACCTGCTGAGGAGCAAGACTAAGAGATATATTTCCGCTTTTAATAGCCTTACCATCCGCTGTTATCGTATATACGATATCATATTTACTCAAATCGGTAAAGAAAAAACCGTTCTTTATATTTACGGTTCCCTGTATCGGATCGAAATCGGTAAATTTTATATTTTGATAAACTTTTCCCATCTCGATCGTATGGGGTTTAACTTTACGATCGGGATAAACCAGACCATTAATACAAAAGTTTCCATCCGTAGGCGTACCTTCCTCTCCGAAATCTCCCCCGTAGGCCCAATAAGACTCTCCTTTTGCATTCTTAGCAATCAATCCTTGGTCTACCCAATCCCAAATACATCCGCCTTGCAGTAAATCATATTTTTCGATCGTATCCCAATAATCTTGGAAATTTCCGAGACTGTTTCCCATAGCATGAGCATACTCGCATAATATCAACGGACGATCGGATTTTTTATTCGTAGCATAGTTTCTGATTCCTTCTATGGAACTATACATCGGACAGAAAATATCGGTATTCCACTCCATTCCGGCCCGTTCATACTGTATCGGACGGGAAGGATCGGTTTCACGAATCCAACGATAAGTATCATAAAAACAAACTCCATTTCCCGATTCATTTCCTAAAGACCAAATAATGACTGACGGGTGGTTTTTATCCCTTTCGACCATACTTCGGGTACGATCCATATGAGCATCCACCCAATCCGGATTATTCGCCAGAGAATGCCCTTTCTGTATGTTATATCCCATTCCATGCGATTCTATATTCGCCTCATCAATTACATATAAACCATATTCATCGCACAATTGATAAAAACGTTCTGGCTGCGGATAATGACTGGTGCGGACAGTATTCACATTATATTTTTTAAAAAGTTCGAAATCTTTTTGCATCAGTTCTTCTGGCACATAATGCCCCGTATATCCATTATGTTCATGAATATTTACCCCTTTTATAAGTATCGGCTGTCCGTTCACCAACAACTGTTTACCCTTTATCTCAACAGTACGGAAACCTATACGGCTGGCTATCGATTCAGAAATTTTTCCATTCCCGTCTTTAATAGTTATCTGTAAAGTATAAAGGTTTGGAGTTTCGGCAGTCCATGCAGCAACATTCGGAAGAATCGCTTTAAAATTCATGGTAGACAGACCTTCTGCAACAGAACGTTTTTCCTCTCCGTCAGCAACAATTTTATTCTGTCTATCGAGAACCTTATACATTACAGTATATGATTGCACTGTGCCCGAAGCATTATTCAGCGTTATATCCAAATCAAGCATGCCATTTTTAAAAGAGTCGTCTAAAGGAGTGCGTGCAAAAAAATCGGCCAGCCGCACTTTCGGTTGGGCATAGACATATACATCTCTCTCAAATCCGGTTAAACGCCAAAAATCCTGACATTCCAAATAATTTCCGTCCGAAAAACGATGTATCTGTACCGCTAACGTATTTTTACCGGGTTTAGCATACTTTGTAATATTAAAACGCGCCGGAGCTTTTGCGGCTTTTGACATTCCGACAAATTTCCCGTTCAGATAGAAGTAAGCCGCACCTTTTACACCATCGGCACTTAAAAAAATATCTTTCCCATTCCAATCGGGAAGATCAAAATCCCGACGATAAGTTCCGGTCGGATTCCACTCTTTAGGAACATAAGGGGGCATAGGATGTTGCAGATACTTACTATATCCCGCAGAGACAAATTCATAAGGAATATTCGTATAAATAGGATCTCCGAAACCTTGCATTTCCCAATTCCCGGGAACCTGAATATCTTTCCATCTGCTGACATCGTAAGAAGGGTCCATAAAATCTATTGGACGATCATTGAATTGTTCGACATAATTGAACTTCCATTTTCCGTTAAGTAGCAAATAATCTGCCCCTGATGTCGGGTTTCCTGCCAATGCACTATCTTCATCTTTATATGAAATAAAACTGGCCCGGGCAGGTTCTTTGTTTATACTCACAACTTTCGGGTCGGTTATTTCGGCATACCGGTCAGAATTCTGGGCAAAAGCACCGCCCACCATAACCAAAAATAATGATGCAAAAACGGATGTTTTTTTCATGGGTATATTATATTTTATAATTTATCCTCTTTAATATTTGGACAATTTCCCGAAACGAGAATAGACAGCAACATTTTTCATTTAACAAAAAATAACCATATAAGGTCCTTCCGCAAATTTAGACAAATAATACTAAAATCAAACGATGAATAATCCGACGAGTGTATTTTTTACATTTTTTATATACTCTTCTCTTTCCCGCTTATTTTTAATGAAACGGTATTATTTATTAATATAGTACACACCGATTTTATTTCTTATTTTTTTAATTATTTTTACGGTAAAAAAAAGTATATGCTCATAAATATCCGTTTATATAGCCAGCAATTAACAGAACCGACATTCGATACCCCTAAAGAAATCGTATCATGGATGGGAGCTATTCAAGCACAAAACTACAATATGGCGAAATGGGCAATCAGTATCCGGCTCAAGCACGTCACAGATAACATCATAGAAAAAGCCTTCCAACAGGGAGAAATATTACGAATGCACATATTGCGTCCTACATGGCACTTTATTATTGCAGAAGATATACATTGGATGCTGAAGCTCTCGGCGCAGCGAATAAAATCCGCCAATGAGTCCTTCGGGAAAAATCTAGAAATAACAGAAAAGCTATACACAAAATGCAACCGGTTAATCGAAAAACACTTAACAGGAAATAACCACCTCACCAAACAAGAAATCGGAGACATTTTGAAGAAAGAAAATATAAAAACCGACATACCTCGGTTAAATAGATTTCTTATCCGGGCAGAGACAGAAAAAATCATTTGTAGCGGAATAAATAAAGGGAACAAACAAACTTATGCTCTACTCAACGAACGTGTTTCTCCTGCCAAGGAAATAACGAAAGACGAAGCTCTTGCCAAACTGGCAAACAAATATTTTCAAAGTCATTCTCCCGCCACATTAGAAGATTTTACATGGTGGTCAGGATTATCTGTTACGGAAGCCCGACAAGCTATTGATTACATCAACTCTTCCCTGCTAAAAGAGCAACTCGACAATCAAAAAGAAATATTCATCCATGAATCATATTCAAACAAAAATTTACCTCAAAAAAACATTCTCCATTTTTTACCCTCATTCGATGAATATTTGATCAGTTATAAAGACCGAAGCGAGGTCCTAAACGAAAAATACCGGGCAATGGCATTTAACAATTACGGTACATTTTACCCCGTTATTTTATATAATGGAAAAATTTCGGGTAACTGGAAACTTCTTCGAAATAAATCAGGAATAACTATAAAAACATCTTTTTTTGAAAAAACGACTTCTATTAATCAACATCTTATCGAAAATGCAGAAAAACGATATAAACAATTTATCGATTCTTTTTCTACCACCTAAAAGCCTATATTAAAAAGATATTCCTATCGCCCCTGATATATAGTCAGACTTGACTTTGCTCATGTAGCAACCATGCTTCCAAGCAGCTTTAATCTGTAACAGATAGTTCTTCAAAATCCGATGCGAGAACTGTATGCCAATATCAGAAAATATGCTGTTCGATGAAATAAAACGGTAATTATGATAAAGCATATTCAAAACTCCGGAATCTGTTATTTCCGTTTCCGACAAGGCAATATCCGTGTTAAAAGCACGAGAATAGCCAACTCCGGCATCTATCTGCAAAAAACAATTTTCCCATGTCTTATATCCTCGAACAGAAACGTTTCCGGACAAACGATTTTCCTCAAGTGAACGAGACGGATAAATATATGATGTTTTGTTGCGCCTATAGGTAACTTCAGGCGACAAAGACAATTTATAACCTTTCGCAATTTCCGCCTCATACATACCGACAATACCGGAGTAGAATATATTGTTATGATACTGTTCTACCTCGCCTATTTTCGGATAAATTTCATTCGCTGCATCACCGAACAGAATTTCAATTCCATTTCTACAAGAAACATTACCATACCCTTTTACACCCCATACCCTGTATGTCGTGGCATTACGGTAACCTATTTCAAATTTTCCGGAATGTTCATGTATCAAAGCCATCGGTAATTCATTCAAAGATGAAATTATTTTCTCACAAGAATAATAACGATAGGAGAACGTCCCGGAAAATCCGCTTTGTTCATGAGAAGAGATTCCTATATTTCCGCCAAAAGATTTTCCTTTATAATACGCACTGTTATTATTCCCCGAGAAACGGGCATAGTCCATTCCCATTCCGGTAAAATGATAAACTTTCGACTGACCTAATTCGCTATAAAATTTTATTTCATTAGATTGTTTATATTTTGTTGCAAAAGCAGATATCCCGATGCCATAATGAGTTTTTGTCCGCAACGAGATGCCTAACGAAGCATTCAACTCTCCAACAACATTTTTAGGACGAGGGTCGATATTCCTAAACTCCACGGCAGCCCGATAATCCAACGTTCCGCCCCAAGTGACACGACCATATTCCCGTGCATATCCTCCGGCAAAATAATATTCCTCGCATCTTAAATCTCCGCCGACCAAATCTCCCAAAACATAAGGATACACCCAATCATAATCGGACGTCTCGTTCCAAACGACATTTCGTTTCACGCCGTTTCTATAATAAGCCTGCCCCCATAATTTTCTATTTTTCAGAGAAATATACGAATCCACATCAAACGATCCGCAGATCAAACCGTCTCCTTTTTGCAGAAATATCGGTTGATCTTCATCCGAATATTCCACGATTGCATTTACCTCGGTAAGAGTTAAGGCATGCTGATAATATTTTTCTGCAGGATTACGATAAAGCAAATCGAAAAAAGTCTCTCCGAAAGAATTATTCCGCAAATTTCGCTGCATGACAGAAAGCGTATCCCCGGCATACAAGAAAGCCGGACACAATAAAAACAACATAACGACAGCATATCCTTTTTTCATCTCACTTTCAATTTATGTTACTCAGTCTTAGGCGTTACACCGTCATAAGTAATATTCACAGCCGGAGTACCATTGGCATCCGTGGCCGTATGTTGTTCTTCGATCAAAGAAGGTACGCACTCGGTATTGAAATCGTCAGAAGAGTTATTCGTGTCTTTCAACACCTTTCTACCGTCACGAGTAATATATAATAACTTCCGACGTACGCTTTTAAAATAACGAGTTTTATCTCCATCGATCGTTCCGCAATGAGTCCAACCCGAATCCAAAGACGGATCAGTAACATTCCATACATAACGAGACTCGACACTTGTATTCACAGCATCTATAATCCACTCATTAGGAACTTTATAGGCTGTTTGTTCCATAGGGAAAGTCCCGGCAGGCAATACCATGACATACTTATAAGTATAAAGATAATCCTTTAAAAAGTCTTCTTTCTTTTCCGGAATACGAGCTAAAGCAAAAGCCCTGAACCCCCGATTATGTAGAATCCAGAAACTAAGTGTATAACAATAGTATTTATCCAAATTCGGAACTGTCGGGCTGTCGATATCCATATGCGCAGGAACAGAAGATTCATCATACCATTCGAAATCTGCACGACTCAAGTCAAATGAATTCGGATTGGCAACCCGATGATCCATACCGGTATCACAAATTATCAAAGACTCCCCCGGCTGTACAGGATGGTCTGTCCCATTCCCGGGTATCGTATAAATGGCATGTACCGTCATTGCCTCTTTCATAATATCCGGTGTATAGTCATATTTGGCAACCGTTGTAAACTTAGATTCCATAAAAGACACACCGTCAGCATACAGGACATGATCGGTATTGTTATAGATCTTGACATATTGATCGCCATTATACTGTTTTCCAGAAGGTTGCAACGTGCCGGTAAAAAAAATTTCTTCAATAATGAAGTCGTTTTTATCTTCTAACAAATAGGACTCTAACGCAACCTTCACATCTGTCCCGAGTACCTTTAAAGAGGCCTGATAACCCCTTAATTTTCCTTCTGTCATTTCCCCATTTTTCAAATAAGTGACACTTGCTTCATAACTACAGTCATACAATCCCTCAGGTAGCGAAAACTGTTTAGAATTAGAATACTCGGTTTCCATTCCGGAAGATATATTCTTGAATTTCACTGCCTCATACTGCACAGACAGTTCTTCTAAATCGGATGGATACTCAATCAATATATCCACCGTTGTATGCGGAATATCGCTTTTCTCCTCACAACTGACAAAAAGAATAAAAAAAATAACCAGAAAAAATAACTTGGATTTCATTGTTCTTATTATAATTTAGATATATTACAAACTAAAATTCAATTCCATACCGAAATAAGGATTTACATTTCTTCTTATCCGCAATCCGTTAGAGGTATAATCCGGAAGATAATCCAAAATACGGTTAGCGAATAAAGCAAGCTTCAGATATTTACCGATCTGTTTCGTTGCTTTAAAATTGACATACATAGCCATCGGAACAGTTTGTTTCTTAAACGAATCGGCATTGTACGTCTTCACCAAAAACTGCAACTTCATATCTTCTGCAGACTCCTGCGTATAAGGATGTAAAAGCCCGTCATTCACATCAAGATAACTTACCGGTACCCCGTTCTGATACATTCTTTGCGTAGAAACAAACCACATGCACTGTACCGATGTCGAGAAAATAAGCCCCCATTCCGGGACTTGCGTATCCAACATAAAATTGGTATTGAATTGTTGATTTATTCTCCCGCTATTCCAATCATACAATCCGACATATTCTTCTTGAATCGGACGGTTATCCACCACTTCCGAAACCGTTTCAAACATAGGTTGACTATTCGTATAAGTAGATTTGAACCAGGCCCCGTTAATAATCACGGATGTTCTCAACGGCCTGATACGTTGAGATGTAAATTGAAATTCCACCCCTTCTTTTTCTAACCGACTGCCATTCGCCGCTTGCGTATATCCATCCAGTTTCCGGATATCTGTATAAGAAATATCCTCCAATGCGGGAGGGCCTTGTAAAGACCCTGCATCAATAGAAGATGCATCATATTTACGATACTCAAAAGGCATATAATAAGAAGAGTAACGAAATCCGGATGTCAATCTTTCTCTAAAATATGTCACAGACAGGCGATTACCGTTATAAGATATATCGCTTCTTACCTCCCATTTCCGATTCCTCGAAGGTTCTAACCGGTAATTCGTGATATCCTTGATATAAGTACGTACATTAATTCGACTATATTCCAACGGTTTATTAACATCATAATAGTTTAACTGAATAATATCGTTATACCATTTGTTAGGGTACAAATAATCTATGGTCGGCATTTTTGTCGTCAGACCATATCCTCCTGATATATCTATATTCAAATCATGGTTACCCAACCGAATGCCCGGAAAACTCCATCGGGAATTGATACGCGGATCAAGATAAACTTTTCCTTGTAGCAAATATGCCGGACTCATACCGACCAAAGAGATCGAACGGACACCGGCCAACGTCTCCCATTTATGTTTACCCATACGAGCGGTAATATTATCTTCCAGAAAAAAAGAGAGGTTTTGCAATGCAGGTATATCCTTATAAGCCCTCGGACGTGTAGTCCATCCGCTTGTTACGATCGGGTGGCTTATATCATATACTTGCCCCCGGCCTCTGTTCTTCGAATAGTTCCATTCCCCTCCGGCTTTCATACTATTTTTAACCTTACCTAAAAAAAATTCCAATTCTCCCTTTATTTTCAAAAACGCATTCAACGGTTTGCCCTCACTTAAATAATCGGCAACATATTGTCCCAAAAGATAAGTTCCGTCATGTACCCCCTCTTCCATACTGGTCGGAGCTACCGTCGCACGTTGAGGAGACATCAGTTTCGTCCTCTTCAACCTGTCCGACTGAATACTTACAGAAGAGTTGAGCTCTATAGATTTTATCAAATCTACCTTAGGGAAAGTCCACGAAAAATTATTCGTAAAAGCTGTCCGGTTATACGTAGATTTATATTTATCTATTTTCTGATATGACAGATCGGGATCAGTTTTTACATTATCGAACGAACCGGTATAATCGACACCGGAGTTCCATCCCATATTCCACATCTCTTTTTTAAGATTCCACGTCGAACGCACCGAAGCATTGATACGTTTATAATTCTCGAGATTATTTCGCGGATCTACTTTCGAATCAAGATATCCCCCGTCTATATTCAAAATCAGATCTTGTCCCGGAACGGCAAATCCCTTACCGACAGAAAAAAGCTTACTGTATTCATCTGCCTTAAAACGAGCGGTAAACGGAGTCGATTTCCTTATCCGCTTAATATTCACCAAACCGCTGGTAAGATTTCCATATTCCGCAGAAGGAATTCCACGAACGATCTCCACACTTTCTATATCATCGGTAGATATGGAACGCATATCCACACCTTTATTCGTTATATTTCTTTTATACTCGGGAGAACTCGAGTCAGAGCCCGAAGGAATATACTGCATATTGGCATCACCGTTAATCGGAGCTCCATCGACAAGGAATAAAGTACCCAAAGAGGAGATAGAATAATCGGGATTGTCGCTTTTTTCTCCTGAAGCATTCAACGTACCCGTTTCACGCAATGTTATTGTATTGGCGACTCCCATATTAGGGGTCTGGGATATATTTCCCGGCAAAAGTTCCAACAAATCGGCAAAACTCGTAGGCTGCAAATGCGCCATTGCAGCTCTATCGATTTTCGACGAACTAACGATCCCCGGTGACTCGGCAGCAGTTATCACAACCTCCTTCAACTTATTAGACCGGGCAGTCATATTTATCTGTAAAAAAAGGTCGCTCTTCAATTCGATCTTTTTCTGCCACGACACATATCCCAAATAAGACACCTGCAAAACATACTCCCCGGGCAAGACAGAAGAAAATTTAAAATTTCCGTTCTTGTCAGACAACCCGGAAAATGTATTTTTCCCTTTTAATTGTATCGTAGCGAACTCAAGTAACTCCTTCGTGAGCGTGTCTCTCACACAACCACTGAAAATTACTTTATCCGGGACAGCCCGGACAAAAGGGAAATACAAAAATGTCACAAAAAAAATCAGAATTATTTTCTTCAAATTCATCCCCGGAGATACCTATATTAATGCGATGCGAAAATAGAGTGGATATTATCATCATACAATACCTACAAATACTGATTAATACTTCATAAAATACCTAAATTATGGGATTTCACAATTTTTCTTCGGTACATATTTTTGCCGTGCAATAAAATATATCTAAAACTAAGTGATAATGAAAAAGATTTTACTATTTGTTTCGATTTTATGTGGGTTGACTGCCTATGCGAACGACATCGATTTTCAATGGGCAAAAACATTTGTTTCTCCTATGGGAACAAGTGCACATTCTCTTGCAAAAAGTGCAGACGATAAAGTCTTCTCATTTGCCGGTTTCGGGTCCTCCGGAGCTGCAGATTCTCTTTCTTATGGTGAAACTCTAATCGGACACGGAGCTCCCTACGACGGAAGCAGTTCCTCCGGAAACTCAAACATCGTATTCCAAAAATTAGAAAAAAACGGAGATCTTGTCTGGTCTGTATATAGCTGCTGGGGCGGAGCCTCTCTTTCTGACTGTGCTTACACCCCGACTGCCGACGGAGGAGCATTCCTTGCTCTGAAATTTTATCATACCAACTACGATGCTGCAAAAAACGGGAAATTATTGTCTTTGGTCGATGCATCGGGTAAAACGACAGATGTCATTTGGGAATATCCGGGATACTGGGTATATCAAGGAATTTTAGTAAAAATCAGTACGGAAGGAAACGTTGAATGGACTAAACTGATCAATGTAGATTATTCTCCTGTACCGGGAACGACATCGAGTACCTACAAAAACTATACTCCGCAAGGATTCTATTTCTATGGTGCAGCCGAAGACAATGAAGGAAATCTGTATATTGCCGGAAATTACCGAAAAGACATGACATTCGTAAAAAAAAGCGGAGAACAGGTTGTATTGAGTCCTCACAATACCGAAGGCTGGACAGGAGATCCCCAATCGAGTGTCGGAGACCTGTTTTTAGTAAAATTAGATGACGCAGGAAATTATCTGGGACATATAACTACTACCGGAACTGCTGCAAGAGAAAGCATTAACAATATCACGTATGCCGATGGAAAAATCTATTTCTTGGGTATGGTAAAAGGCGTATCGACAGAAGATTCGGAAATAAAATTAGGAGATGTGACAATCCAACCGACACAATTTGATGATATTCTTGTAGGTGCCGTCAACACTGATATGACCATCGCATGGGTAAAACATTTCCCTGCATTTGCAGCCAGTAACGGAAGACACACTACTCAAAACAAAGAAATGAACATTCAAAACGGAAATTTGTATTTGATGGGACACGTCGTCGGAGGTTTCGGCACTGATAAAACTGAAGCTCTGATTGAAGGATCATCGACCATGCAGACAGGGTTCCTTATCAAATGTAGCGCAGTTGACGGGACTTGGTTAGGCGGTGCTATCGGAGAAAACTCGATCGGAGGATATTACGGAGCATTCGAAAACGAAAATGGAAAAATCTACACATACGGTTACGCTTTAGGAGAAGCTTATCTTGTAACTTATAACGCTTCTACATGGGATATAGAGAATGAATACAGTCTGGTAAAAGGCGGATCAACAACGGCATGGGGATGCCTGTTCGACGAAGGACAACTTCTGACTCTCGCCCGCAGTAACGCAAAATCTGCTAACACTATTTTAGATGGTGCTTATACAATAGAAAGCCCAAAAGATGCCGGATCATGGATCACGATTCTTACTTCTTTCGAAATTCCGGAACTGGGACAAACTACCGGATTAATTTCTTCGGAAACAGCCAAAGAGCAAAACATCAAAGTTTACAGCGGAAAAAATCAGATATTTGTAGAAGCCGGAGAATCTTCTGAAATACAAATTCTGAATACTTACGGACAAATCGTGAAAAGCATGACCGTATCGACAGGTAAACATGCGATTTCGATGCCAAAAGGAATTTATATCGTGAACAAGACTAAAGTGGTTGTATATTAACTATTAAAAAGCATCCATGAACCTGTTAGCGCAGGAAATGGGTGCTTTTATTATAAAAAAAATTATTATGAATAAGACAATAACTTACATCGCTTCTTTATTATTATGCATAGGGAGCGTCAGTTGCGGAAACAACACAAAACAACAATCTCAGAATATGACAGAAGAGCAAGCAATCGTATCTGCCGGAATGGAAGTCGATTCTCTGCTCGCAAACGCTGACTCGCTGACAGGGAAAAATATAACGGTTCAAGGGATTTGCACACACACTTGCAAGCACGGTGCTAAAAAAATATTCTTGATGGGAAGTGACGATACGCAGACGATACGTATCGAAGCAGGTGAATTAGGACAATTCAGCCCCGATTGCGTAAACAGTATTGTCGAAGTAAACGGTATATTAAAAGAACAGCGGATCGATGAAAACTATTTGGTACAATGGGAAGAACAAGCCAAAGCGAAAACCGGAGAGAAACACGGAACAGGAGAAGCCGGATGCAGCACCGAGAAAAAAGCTCGGGGAGAAACCGGAAACACGACAGAAGAACGGATTGCAGACTTCAGAAAAAAAATAGCGGAACGCAAAGCGAAAACCGGAAAAGATTATCTCTCTTTTTATTTTGTAGAAGCAGAGTCTTATAAGATCTTAGAATAAGAATAATGGAAAACGTCATATCATGTAAAAACCTGACTCATTATTATGGGAAAAGGCTTATTTATAAAGATTTGAGTTTCAATGTCCCGAAGGGCCGCATTTTAGGGCTTTTAGGGAAAAACGGAACGGGAAAGACAACAACGATCAATATCTTGAACGGCTATTTGAAGCCTAAATCGGGAGTATGCCTTATCTTCGGGCGGGATGTACAAAACATGGAACCGTCATTACGTCGTAATATAGGCTTACTGATAGAAGGTCATATCCAATACTCGTTCATGAATATCCGGCAAATCGAGAAATTCTATGCCTCTTTTTATCCGAAATGGAAAAAAGAGGCTTTTTACGAACTGGTCGGAAAATTAAAAATCACCCCGACTCAACGCATCAGCCGCATGTCTTGCGGACAAAGATCTCAAATAGCTCTCGGACTTATTCTCGCCCAAGATCCCGAATTATTGATTTTGGATGATTTTTCGTTAGGTCTTGATCCCGGTTACCGAAGGCTTTTTGTCGATTACTTGCGTGAATATGCCCGTGCAGAGCAAAAGACGGTTTTTCTCACTTCTCATATCATTCAGGATATGGAACGCCTTATCGACGATTGTATTATCATGGATTACGGACGCATAATGATCCAACAACCGGTAAAAGAGCTTTTAAGCTCTGTAAAACGGTATGAGTTTACCGTACCCGACCGATATGAACCAAACGAATATTCAGGATTCTACTATCCTTCGAAAATACGAAATCATGTAGAAACCTTTTCTTTCTTTTCGGAAAAAGAGGCAGAAGAGAAACTCAAGTCTCTCGGAGTTCCCTTTTCCGGACTAAAAGCCGAATCAGTCAATCTGGAAGACGCATTTATCGGTCTCACCGGAAAATATTAATACATTAAAGACTCTTCTCAGAATGGAAAAAGCATTATGTTATAAAGAATGGATCAAAACCCGATACTATTACTTCTTGGCAATACTCGTGTCATGGGGTATGACCGGATACTGCATACTTAAAATCAACCGGGCGATAACGATGAAAGGCGCACCTCATCTATGGGAGGTAATGCTCGGGAAAGACGTAGTTTTTATCGACTTGTTGACTTATTTACCATTGTTGATCGGGATATTTTTGGCATGGGTACAATTTGTTCCTGAGATGCAGCAGAACCGGCTGAAACTGACATTGCATCTGCCGGTATCGCAATACAAGACAATCTCGATCATGCTATCTTTCGGAATCATCTTGCTGCTTATCGGATTTGCATCCGACTTTTTGCTGTTATGGCTTTATTTGCAGAAGTTCTTTGCAACAGAACTGACATCCAGAATATTGCTGACCGCGATTCCCTGGTTTACAGCCGGAATTACCGGATATCTATTAACCGCATGGATATGCCTCGAGCCCACATGGAAACGCAGAATACTCAATATTCTTATTTCCGCAGCAATACTCCGCATCTTCTTTTTATCTTCTGTTCCCGAATCTTATAACTGTTTTTTACCTATACTCATTCTATTTACAATACTGACTCTATTCTTCAGCTTATTATCGGTATCACGATTCAGAGCAGGAAAACAGGATTAATATTAAGATACTAATATAAAACTAAAAATCATGATACGTTTCAGTAAAATACTCCTATATATAACCATAATTCTGTTATTATTCTGGTTGATTCCGTGGGGATACGGCTTCATTTTTTCAAAACCTCAAAAAAATCCGTTTATTTTATACAGTACGGTAATAAACGATTTCGCCATTTTGGAAAATAACGGAAAAGGAACGGAAAGAAAAGACCTGAAAGGGAAATACTATACCGAATCGGAATTCGACAGCATATTGCCGATGTTCTACTACCGGCAATTAATCGCAGACGAAAGATTCCCGGAGGAAATAAACGGTGTCACCTTGTCTCCGAAAATCGCACAAACGGAAAATTTCATCTTCCGCCATCAGCCGTCTGACGTGAATTGTAAAAAACCGGGACTTTATCCTCTTTTGGAATCGATGTCCGGCAGAGTCGATCTGAAAATGCCGGATGATGTTTTCAGGATAAACAACAACGGTATCGAGTTCATAGATATAAAAACAAACAGTATCGACGAAAAGAAAAGCCGCATTTACACAGATGCCATGAAGAAAAAAGGATTTTGTTTCCCGGCGAATATCATAGCCGGAAATCCGACTGCCCGAAAAGATTATGACGAAGGTTATCTCATTACAGACCGGACAGGATCTCTATATCATTTGAAACAGGTAAAAGGACGCCCGTATTTCAGGAAAATAGAAATTCCGAACGGATTGAAAATAAAATATATTTTCCCGACAGAGTTTAAAAATCGGAAATACCATGCTTTCCTGACCGATGACAAAAATGATTTGTATGTTTTATATACCAAAACTTACGAACTCAAAAAAAGCGGTGTTCCTCACTTCAACCCACAGAAGGATGAAATTTCTATTTTCGGAAACATTTTCGACTGGACGGTATCTTTATCTAATCCTGAAGAAAACAAAATATATGCATTAGATGCCGAAAGTCTCCGGTTATTAAAACAAATAGACTTGGCGAGACTTTATCCGGATATCCAGCGGAACAATTTTCCTGTCCGACTTACTTTTACATCATTATCCGATAAATACGTATTCCCCCGTATCTCAATGTAACTTTACAAAAATGCGCCCGGAAAGATGAATTGCTTCCGGGCGCACTCTTATAATCTTCTGCAAAGATCAATCATCATAATCTATCAGGCGAAACTGCTTGTCAAATGTCAACTCTATACCACCTTTCAACTTCACGTCATACTCTTTCGTATCTTGTTCAAACTTAATAACCGGTATATCCGGATGATTTTCCTTTAAATATTCAACAATCGGAACAGGAACAATACCGGCAGGAACCATACTGTATTTACAATCCACCTCTTTCAGATCGCCATATTTACGAAATTCGACTTTATTGCCATTCACGAAAATCACTTCATATTCCTGATCGAACCAACTCTTATCCACTTTTGCCAATGCAACTTTCAGATCGGGAAAATATTTTTTGATAAATTGCTGGGCTTTAGCAGGTAACTGATCCACACGAATAGGACGATCTTCTCTCGCATAAGTCGCAGTACTAAGGGTAAACAAACAGATAAACAGAACAAATAATTTTTTCATAATCTCTTTTTTTCGTTTATAAAAAAGACCTTTAACTCAACTGTCACACAACCGTCAAAAATAACTGTGTGTGACAAAAATGAAACACAAATCTGAAATGAACTTGAAATAGAGACAGTAAAACAAACCGAAAGAAATTATCCAAACCGCCGACCCGAACAAAATTTGAACAGGTTCTAAGGCAGTTTATTCCATGAAAGGATAAAACGATGCTCTCCCCCGACATACCGATAATCGACCTCTATTCCATAATATTGTCCTATAGCTTTAACAATAGCCAAACCCAAACCGGTCGATCCTTTCTTCTTAGAACCTTGATAAAAACGGTCAAAAATACGCTCTCCGTCTAAAGATCCGGAATCTGCACCGTTACAAAACATAATTCCCGAAGCGTCCGTTATGATACGGATATAACCGTTGTCCGAATTGTGGACATAGGCATTCTTCAATAAATTCGTGACAAGTGCCGTCGCTAACGACTCATTCATATCAACAATCAACTGAGAGCGCTTTTCCAATTCCACCTTTATGTTCCGGTAGCTATATATATCTTTGTACAAATCCAGTTGCCGCTCCAATAATTCGTTCATATTTACAGAAACATTATCGGTAAACTGTCCGCTATCTATTTTAGAAAGGAACAAAAGAGATTTATTGAGGCGGACTATATACTCGATCGTCTGCCGGGTTTTCAAGATTTCAACCAATTGTTCCTCTGTAAGCTCGGCATTGTCTGTCAGCCATTCGAGACGGTTTTGACAAACCGCCAACGGGGTCTGTATCTCGTGAGAAGCATTCCCTATAAACTGCTTTTGCTGATCGAAGAGCTGTTCGGTTCTTCTCGCATAACGAATCGCCGCATCATTCAATTTTTTAAACTCCGATATCTTCGTATCATTTTTCAAAAGTTTGTTTTCTCCCCCGACAGTATAATCATCCAGCCAATGCAATAATGTATAAAGCGGACGCATACTCCGGTAAAAAACCCATGTGTTTATCCCGATAATAATCAACAATAAAGTAACATATAGCACGATGATCCAGTTCAGAATAGAATTACGCAAGTCTTCTTTCTCAAAAGAAGGTGTCGCTACAGTCAGCTCAAAATAAACACCCGAGTCATTTTGAAATATGGTTTTCAAGATTCTTGCCGGTTCGGTATCTTGCAAACGGGGAATGTAAATTTTCGCATCCGTATAGCTGATAGCCGAACGGCTTTCGGCATATTCCCGGGTTACTTCTCTGATCTGATAACTGTTATTCGACCCGTCACCTGATGAAAGTGTCTTCTCTCCTGCCAGTACCTGCATAATAATCATATCGGAATAGTTCTCGAGCGCATCATCCACCTCATCGTTAATCTCCGTCTGCAATGCAAAATAAAAAAAGGCCGCCCAAGCCGTCAGTAAAATCACCAAGGCGACCGAAACCCGCAATATGATCTGATATATAAGCTTCATTCCACTATAACCGATTATCCGGCAACGACAAGTTTATAACCGAATCCGTACACCGATTTTATTTCAATTTCAGCTCCCGCATCTCTCAGCTTTTTCCTCAGGTTTTTCATCTGCGCATATATGAAATCGAAATTATCCGCCTGATCGATGTGATCGCCCCATACGGCTTCCGCCAATACCGATTTATCGACCAAATGACCGGGACGAAGAATAAAATAATACAATATATCATACTCTTTACGAAGCAGAGGCACATCAGCGCCATTTACCGATACTTGAAATTTATCGGGCGACACGACCACATTTCCCAACTTGATCGTATTTTCTCCATTCCCGCGATTACGGCGCATCACACTTTTTATTCGTGCAGACAGTTCCGCCAGATGAAAAGGTTTCGCCAGATAATCATCCGCACCTAAATCAAGACCCGACACCTTATCCTCTATCGAATCTTTTGCCGATATAATAATGACATTCCCCTGCTTTCGTAACGCTTTAAAACGGTCGAGCAAATCTAAACCGCTACCGTCCGGCAGCATAATATCCAGTAAAATGCAGTCATAACTGTAATCTTCGATCTTTTGCAAAGCCTGACCGTAAGTTGCGGCAACCTCGACAACATAACGCTCTTTCTCCAGTGTTCTCTGCATCAACTCTCTCAAAGAAGGTTCATCTTCGACAATCAGAATTTTCATTTCCTACTGTTTTAAAATAAAGAATCGCATCCGATTTATTCTCGGATCGTCTCTGTCCTTTTTCGATAAACTAAAAACAACCTGCAATTCAAAGATAAAAGATAATCCTGAAATAAAACTGAAACTCCGAGAGAAATATACAGACATCCTTCTATAATCATCTAACTTTTAGAGACATTCCGTTTAAGATAGCCTTCCATTTTATCTTATTTCCAGAGTATCTTTAATAATCTCCATAAAAGAATATTGATATTCTACGCCTAATGTCGTATAATATTCCTTACAGAATGCATCATAAACACTTTTAGCAACACCTTTCTTACCTTGGGTACAGAGTATACGTATCTTGGTTGACAAAGCATTCTCATTGAGGTAATCATGTTGGAATAAAACATCAGATATTCGTATTTTGAGGGGATCCGGTAAGTCTTCCTGTTTAAGTAAGTTACAAAGTAAATCAATTGTTTGGCTGGAGAAATCACTTTTAAACGTATCTACCCATTCTGTTTCAATATTAGGCAGCATCATTCCATGCAATAATAATTCCAATAATTGTTCAATATTATTATTGTTGCCATTTTTGTTATAGAGATATAATACTTCAAGATAATCGCATGTAACATCGGTATCTAATTTTATGCTCCAAAATCCTTTCTGGTTAATAATTTTGATATCACCGATCTTTTCAAGTATGTTACGTAATTTGCTCATATATACATTACGGATATTTTGTGCGGCATCTTCAGGTTTTCCGGGCCATAACATTTGGATGAGTTTATTACCATTTATGCCTTTTTCACATTTTCCGGTATATAATATCAATGCTATAAGTAACATTTTCAGAGTACGTGTAAATAATAAGGTTATATCATTTCCCTCTTTATCTACAATGCGAAAGCCTCCCAAAAAACAGATGCATCGTTTCGAAAAATCATATTGCTTTGCAGAGAATATTTCTTCATGTATATTATTGACATCTAAATTATTATTAAGACTTGCCTTATATTCGGGGGCAACCTTATGTTTTCTTTTCTTGATATAGATAATGTAGCTTAAGATCGCGATAGCAATAAGGGATAATAATATAATAATAGTTACCCAATAATTATGTGTTTGTGATGTCTCTTGCGTATTGTTGGTTTGTATAAAACTTGTTGCAGGAATTGGCGGGTAGTCTAATTCGTAAATTTCTACATAAGATTTTCCCGATACCTCAGCTTCATGTATGACTAAATATAGTTTATTTAATTGTTGGGAGAAATATATATTGGTATATAAATATTGTAAATCAAATTTTTTACCTATGGGGAGTGACATCTTTTCAAAATGGGGATTGTCTCTATTTATTTTTATTAATACTCCTCCTTCTTGGGTGCAGAATACATAAAAACAATTATTGGCTTTATCATAAATCATGTGTTCGCAAGGTTGGAATTCTCCTCCTTCTATTGGGGTGATATGTTGCCATAATCTGTGTACATTATAAGTCTTTAAATCAATAGCATATAAATCATAATAATTTTGTGGAGATAATTCTTGCCTTCCGGATGGGCATCCTCGTCCGCCAAAAACATACAAAGTATCATTGACTATCACTGAGGCACATGAATATCGTGGATCTATCTCTTTTAATATATATCTCTGTTGAGGCTTCGTATGGAACGGATAGCTGATCAAGAGTTCATTATTATAACGATAATGTCCATATCCTCCAAAACTAATCAGACTGGAATCTTCAGGGTTAAATACACAAGTATTGTTCCAATAATCATGGTCCTTTTGGGAGACTATATTATTGCCCCATCGATGGCTGATAGGGTTCAACGATGAGTATATGTTCTCATCCAAGTTATATGAGAGAAGTTGATTCTGATCAGGGATAAACACTAATTGATTAGGATAATTTGATGCTATTTCTCCTCCTTTTATAGAAATTGTATCTGTTTTCTTTTCTCCAAGATGGTACACATATAAATTATTTTTATCCGTAGCCATATAAAAAGTCCCTATATTAGGATCAAACGCTATAGAAAGAGATGAATCGAACGTCGCGGAATATAATTTGTTCCAAGTTATGTATTGGTCGATAATCCAATGAGGGTTATAGGTAGTCGCAGGTTTGTAAAATAGCTCGTCATAACAAGTATTTCCGTCATGATGACCCAATTTCCATCTTCGTATTTCTTCTTTCCCTCTGTTGATAGTTATGTCTTTGACATTGACTGATGCAACATCTGCTAAAGAAAAGTTTTCAAACGGACAATATCCAAAAGCGATTCGAACACTCTCGGTATCTTTCAATTCCGGAAATTTAATAAATGCGGAAGTCTTATCATAGATCAGGTTTATATCACCGGTCTTAGGGTCAATACTTATTGAGACGTTAACCCATACTCCTTTTTTTACATTCTCGTCAGAAAGAGGATGTACTGTTTTACCTGTGACTAAAATAGGGTAGCGCTTATCATTTTTATCAACGCTATACAATAAATCTATATTCTGATTATTGTTGGTTATTATTCGGAATATGCTACCAAAAACATTTTCTTCTCTTGTGAATATACTGAAACTTAAAGTGAGTTTCTTTTGGAAAGTTCTTATCGGATACCCATTTTCTAATACGACACTGGTAAATTCGTCTTTGGGGTATGGATATGTTCGAATATATAACCCATACTCTTTTGGAGATGCAGCAATCGCCGTACATATTGAAATAAACAAAAACGTTAATAAATTCAGTATGCTTTTCATAGATAAAACACAAGAAATATATGCAATTAAACAAAAGTAACTTTTCCTATAAATAAATACGAAAATTATCCGCGAATATTTTCTGCTTATTTCTATAAGAGCCTGTCGTACAACTTTATATAATAATAATATAATAGCAATAATTTTAGATACATAGCGTATTTATTAATGTTTTTTTAAGGAAAATATTAAGGTCGCAAGCATACTTTTATTTCGAAATAATTCCGCTCAAATATTGAATTACAATGCCTTGATTTCATTATTTTTTTCATTTATAAATTTAATCATGTATGAATAAACACATTTTAAATGCGTTCCTATTAGGAACAATTATCCTTTCTTGTAATGGTTTTACTTCGTGTAACGATGATGTTGATGAATTAAAATCTCGAATGTCTGTGGTAGAAATTGCCATTGATGATATTAAGTCTCAATTGCAGAATGCTCTTGTTACAGGTGCTAGTATAACGAAGGTAGAACAAAAAGACGACGGAAGTTGGAACATTACTTTAAGTAATGGGCAGACTATTGAAATTAAGAACCAGGCAGGAGGAGGTTCTAATATCTCTGTTGTAGTAACAGATACCAATGCAGTTATAACAATAGATGGTCAAGAATATATCCTTCCTTTAGGAGCATCTGTAAGTTCATTGGTATATGTCCCTGAAACATTGGATGGTATCGTAGAAATCGGAAATGACGGTGCGGTCGTAAAATTTTTAGTAAGACCTTCATTAAATAGTCTGGATGGTGCTGAATTCTCTATTGCCGAATCACATGCGGTAACCCGTGCAGGAGATGGTGAGCAGTTTAAAGTAAATGGTCAGGCAACTTTGGATAACGGATTCATTTCTGTTCCTCTTAAAGCTTTAAACGTTGAGGCCGGAAATCATTATGCAATCTCTCTGCAAATGAATATGCGTGGAACAGTCATAGGATCTAATTATTTCAATGTGCATATTGCCGAGGATTTTTCTTTTATCGGTGAACAAATCGGTGGTTATGAAATAAAATCAGAATATAACCCTGCCAGTTTGGACGAAAATTATAGTGAAATGACTGTAAACGGTGTTACTCTATTAAAAAATTTGAATTTTAAGGCCTTCTTCTCTCAATTACCGGAAAATGCAGAATTTAGAATTGCAGGTATAGATCAGCAGCCTGTCGGTGATGCGCAGAATAAATATACTCTGTTGGCAAACAGTTTGCAGAAAGATGGAACATGGGCATTTGCCGAAAGACCGGGAACAAGTTTTAATTCCAATCAAGATCGTCCTGGATTCTTGTTTAATATAGTATCCAATGATGTAGTAAAGGCCAAAATTTATTTGAAAATTATTGATGAATTGGCTGATGTTGATTTTAATGCAGGTTTAAAACAAGCTGAAGCAGAATGGGGAGGTCGTGAAAAATCGCTGTCATTAGGAGCACAAACTATTGATATTCAAGCTACATTTACTAACTATGAAAGTGATTATACAATAATTCATAGCGGAAAAGATGACTTCTTTGCAAAATGGTCAAGTATCGCTATTTCTACTCCTAATGAGGATAACATTATTTATTGCGACGGAACTAAATTAGTTTTAGGAGATTTGGGCGCAGAATATGCTGCGAAATCTCGTGGGATTTATTGGTTCTATCGCGGATTTGCAATTTATGTTCCTGAAACATTGGCCGTAGAAGATGGTAAATACATCGGGACAAATGGTAAATCTTATGCCGGAGGAGAAGGATATGATTATGATCTCTGGTTAGGCTCTTATAGTGAATATATCAATAATCCGACAACTTTCTATGATCCGGTTTCATCCTGGAATTTTAAGATTGATGAACAGACAGGTGTCATCACCCTTCCTGAAACATATACAGGCTATGGCTTCCGTATCGGTGTAGGTGCAGGATATGAATATGCTTATGGAGTCAAGAAGATAGGTGAAGCAGACCAATTCGGATTATTCTTCTTTAATCGTCGTTTAGCTCCAGAAGGTGCTACAATGCCGGCTCCTAAAGAATAATTTAATATTATTCGTCTAATTCTTTAAGAATCTAAAACATGAAACATAAAAGACTAATAATAGGAAGCCCATATTTATGGAAAACTATGATGATACTATTTCTTTTCTGTTCATCGCTTCCTTCTTTCGCTCAGAATAGAGCTCTACATGGTGTCGTCTTAGACACTTCTGGTGAACCGGTTATCGGGGCCAATGTGAGAGTGGATGGTAGTACTCGAGGTACTGTAACAGGCCTTAATGGAGAGTTTGATATAAATGTCTCAAATAATGAGAAACTTACCATATCGTTTATCGGTTATTTAGATGCCGTAATTTCTGTCGGTAATAAACGAAATATTAAGGTCATTTTGAAAGAGGATACCAAGACTTTGGATGAAGTGGTAGTGGTAGGATATGGAGTTCAAAAAAAAGCTACTTTAACAGGTGCCGTATCTACCGTAACCAATAAAGAAATTACAGTTACCAAGAATGAGAACGTTGTCAATATGCTTACCGGTAAAATTCCGGGAGTCAGAATTTCTCAAAATAGTTCTCAACCCGGTGAGTTTGATAACACCATTGATATTCGTGGTATGGGAGAGCCATTAATTGTTGTTGATGGAATTCCAAGAGATAAGGCATATTTTTCACGTATGGATGCCAATGAGATAGAAAGCGTATCTGTTTTGAAAGATGCATCAGCTGCTATTTATGGTATCCGAGCTGCAAACGGTGTTATTTTGGTGACTACAAAACACGGTGATAGCTCCGATGGCAAGTTTAACATTACATTTTCTGCAAATTACGGATGGCAACAATTCTTATATGTCCCGGAAACAGCAAGTGCAGTAGATCATATGCTCCTTATCAATGAGAAAGGCTATAATTCATTCGACGGAAACTATCCTATCCGCACAACTCCCAAATATACTTGGGAACAGATGATGGAATATAGTACAGGAAAAAAACAGAGTACAAATTGGACAAACGAGTTGTTTGACAGCAATGTACCTCAGGAACAATATAATATCAGTATGGATGGTGGCTCGGACAGGATCAAGTACTTCTTCAACTTGGGCTATTTGAAACAGGAAGGTTCATATAAAAGCGGTTCTTTGAATTACGATAGATGGAATTTCCGTTCAAATATAGATGCAAAGATCACTAACCGTTTGAAAGCTACCGTTGCTTTGAGTGGTTATATAGATGAAAAGAATCAACCGTTTACTGATATTTGGGCAGTATATAAGAAGGCATGGACATTCAGACCTACATCGTCTGCATGGGTTGACGGTGACCACAGTCTGCCAGCGTATGATGATGAAATGTTGGACAGTGAAAATCCGGTGGCTGCAACAAATAGCGAATTTACCGGCTATCGTAGAGAAAAGCGGTACAATTTTAATGGATCATTAGCTTTGAACTATGATATACCTGGCGTTAAAGGTTTGTCTGCAAAAGCATTCTACAGTTATGATTATTATACAACGAATAATACAGAATATCGTCGTACTTATAAACTGTATAATAGAGGGGGAGATGGCGAATTACAATCATTCATTAGAAATAGTGACAGTTATTTGCGTAGAAATACGGATCCAAGATATGGAACCGTGCTGCAACTTTCTTTGAATTATGCGAATAAGTTCGGTGATCATAATGTAAGCGGTATGCTTTTGTTCGAGGAACAATATGATAATTGGGATAATTTTTATGCTCAGCGTGTGATGATGCTTGATGGAGATTATCTGATTTATGGTGAAGATGAAGAACAGGTCGGTTCAATGTCCGGTGCCGGTGATAAGACCAGAAAGGCTCTGGTTGGTAAATTCAATTATGACTATAAAGGTCGATACATGGTTGATTTTTCTTTCCGTTACGACGGAACATCAAGTTTCCCTAAAGAATCTCGTTGGGGATTCTTCCCTGCGATATCTGCCGGTTGGCGAATAAGCGAGGAACATTTTATAAAAGAGGCGGTGTCATTCTTGACCAATTTAAAGCTCCGTGCATCTTATGGTGAAATGGGAGATGACAGCGGTGCAAATACATATCCTCAGACGCAAATTGCCTATAATATCAATAAAGATCAGATAGGTTATTTTTATAATGGGAAATTTATGGCAGGTGTTTCTGCAACATCGATCCCTAATCCGAAACTGACATGGTATACAGCTAAAACATATAATTTGGGATTGGATTTTGACTTATGGAGTCAGAAACTTACCGGTACATTGGAATTATTTAAACGTAAACGTGAAGGCTTGTTAGCTACGTCATCGGCTGTTATTCCAGGTACTGTGGGAGCCTCTATGCCTCAAGAAAATATCAATAGTGACGAAACTTTCGGTTGGGAAATCAGTTTGGGACACCATAACCGTGTAGCAAATATCGATTATTGGGTAAATACTCAGATTTCAGCAACTAAGAATCGTTGGGATTATCACTTGGACAGTCAAGCCGGTAACTCGATGGAGAATTGGTATCGTTCCGATGTATCAGGACGTAATAAGGATATTTGGTTTACATACGAAGAAGGCGGGCGCTTTACAAGTTATGAAGAAATTCGATATCATGGAACGACCGGTGCGAATTATAACCAAGGAACATTGCCGGGTGACTATTGGTATAAAGACTGGAATGAAGACGGTATCGTAAATGATGCGGACAGACATCCTGTAGCCACATTTAATCTGCCGGTTTTCAACTATGGTATTTCTATGGGAGCATCATGGAAAGGCATTGACCTATCAATGAATTGGCAAGGTGCTGCAGGTGTATATAATTCGTATAATGAAGTGTTTACAGAAGTCGGACCATTCAACGGTGGTGCAGTCCTTGACATGTATAAGGACCGTTGGCATACAGTAAATGTCAATGATGATCCGTGGAATCCTAATACTCAATGGGTAGAAGGATTGTATCCGGCTACGGGACATAGCTTTAACACAGGTTCGACAGGTATACACAATACATCTTATATACGTCTGAAAACACTCGAACTCGGCTATACTTTCCCTAAAGTATGGATGAATAAGATCGGAGTAAAAAATCTGAGAGTATATGTAAATGCATATAACTTGTTAACCTTTAGCGGATTGGATAATATCGACCCTGAACGACCCGGATATCAAGGGGGAAGTAATAGTGGTAGTAGCAGTGGTATCCTTTACTATAATTATCCTGTAAATCGTACATTTAATATTGGTGCGACTATTAAATTCTAATCAAAGGAATAGCATATGAAAACTTTTAAATATTTATTTATATTAGCCGCTTTGGGAGTCTCGATTACTTCTTGTAATGATCTGGAGCTGGAACCAAAAGGATTACTATACGAAAATGTTTTGTTTCAGTCAGACAATGGTATAAAGAAATATATGGCCCTTATATACCAAGATTTGCCTATTGAAGACTTCAATTATAAACAAAATGGTGATGAAAAAGGCTTTGCGACAGTCAATCAAGGAGGTTGGCATACTGGTAATAAATGGCAAGCCCAAAAAGGTAGCCCGGCTGCCGCTGGAGCAGAAGCTGCCGGTCGCGATCCTTCATATGGTGATGGTTGGGGATATTGGCCTTATGACAGGATCCGTGATATCAATAATTTCATAGAGAAACTTCCTGAATATCGTAGCTATTATACAGAAGAAGATTACAATGCGTATATGGGAGAAGCACGTTTCTTACGCGCTTTCTACTATTTCGGTATCGTAAAAAGATATGGAGGAGTCCCTATTGTAGATAAAGTATTGGATCCAAGTGCTCCGACGGCCGAACTCCAACAGCCGAGAGATACCGAATACGATTGCTGGAAGTTTATCTACAATGATTTGTTATATGCAATGAATAATGCATCTGCATCCAAAGCTGAAATCGGTAGAGCAAATCGGTATGCTGCAGCGGCATTAATGTCAAGAGCGATGTTATATGCCGGAACAATTGCCAAATACGGAGGTTATGTCGGGACGACAGGTCCTGCAGTTACTGCAGGATTGATGGGAATCCCGTCGGACAAAGCGGCAGAGTTTTTCCAATATGCCTATGATGCTTGTGTGTTCTTGAAAAAAGCCGGTTTTACATTGCATACCGGGTCTGATAAGGAAAAAGCTTATCTTGAAACTTTCTTGATAGACAATGAAGAAGATATCTTTGTTAAACAGTATGGCCCCAAGACGACTACTCCGGCAAACACGAGCTTGTTTCATTCTTGGGATACTATGATTTTACCGAGAGGAGAAGGTCTGGCCAGCGATGTCGGATGTGCTTTACAACCGGTTTGGGAAATGATAGGTTTATATGAAATGCCGGCAATAAAAGATGCAGAAGGTAAACCGATTCGCTTCAATAGTGTCGATGAATTATGGAATACAGACGAGATGGAAGCTCGTTGCCGTGCCAATTTCTTCTTTCCTGGCATGACCGAGTCTGTTTCCGGGGTTAGCATTGACATACGGGGTGGTGTATATAAGGAATATCCGGGTTTGGCAAGTGATGGAGAGTCTGAAATTCCCGGAAGTATTAACGATTATACTGACACTTACAGAGTAAGGGCAGCAAGTCCCGGTGAAACTCAAGTCATTAACGGACAATCTGTTCAAGTAAGTGGGAAGCATGGATTGGCCGAAGGAACCGGTGATGAAGGATATTCCCGTACAGGTGCGTTTATACGCAAATATGTCAATTATAATGCTGACGCATCGAGTAGAGTTCTGCATGGAAGTTCTCAGTCATGGAAAGTATTCCGTTACGGAGAGATTCTGTTGAATTGGGCAGAAGCCGCTTATGAACTTGGACTCATCAAGAATGATAATAACCTAAAACGAGAAGCGTTTGATCATATCAACGAAATTCGTGATAGAGCCGGTGCCCATCGCCATGATATGGTAGAAAGTCCGCAAGATATAGGTTCTGAAATTTATGGTTTCCCTATCGATGAGAATCTTCAGTATATCCGTGATGAACGTGCTCGTGAATTATGTTATGAGAACCATCGTATTTTCGACTTACGTCGTTGGAGAGTTGCGGATATCATGTTCCAGAATGGTATGTATACTCACACATTATTGCCATATTATGTGATGGACGAAAATAAGTGGATTTTCTTGAATGAAGTGGAACGTGAAGGACGTAAAGTAACGTTTGAAAAACGTTGGTACTATGAACAGATTCCAAGTAGTGAAATCGGAAAGAATCCAAATTTGATCCGCAATGATGGTTATTAATTTCAAACCTATATAAACGATCACAATATGAAAAAGACAATATATAGTATTCTGTTTGTTGCATCCGTGTTAGCGAGTTCTTCATGCATGAAAGTAGACAACTTCGACGCTCCTGAAGCTCATGTAACCGGTCGTATTATAGATAGCACTACAGGCGAGAATATTTTGGCAGACCAGGGTGAATGCAGAGTCCGTATCTGGGAGAAAAGTTTCAGCCTGAATCCTGCAAATCAGGATATTCCTGTGAAACAAGATGGTACATATAATAATTCAAAATTATTTTCCGGAACATACGATGTCGTTCCGGAAGGAGCCTGGTGGCCTTGTGATACTATCCGTGTCGGGATTGGAAAGAAAACGGTAACTCAGAATTTTGAGGTAACTCCCTATCTGAAGTTAATAGATTTTCAAGTGAATCTGGAAGGCGAAAATCTTACGATGTCCTGCCGTCTGGATGCACCTATAACTGAGGGATTGCCACAAATAATGGAAGTCCGTCCATATTTGAGCTTAAATCAGTTCTGTGGAGCATCCAACTGCATTAACTATTATAATACCAATGATTTTAGAGTTAATGTGATGAAATCATGGGACAAGATCGAAAAAGAGGGAGATGGCAGAACTATTCCATTTGAGGTTACTGTTCCTGTAAAACGCGGATATATTTACTTTGTTCGTATGGGAGCAAAAGTTAAGGATTCGTTTGAAAAACATAACTATACCGAAATAGTAAAGGTCGAAGTACCTCAGTAATAGACATATTAAAGTTAATAAAGTTCGATTCGGGAAAGGAGAAATCTTTTCCCGAACGTAAAAAATGAATAGTTGCTTATGAAATTGAAATATAATTTATACATACTTTGGGCTGTAATAGGCTTGTGTTGTATTTCTTGTAGTAACAAAGATGATGACTATATCCCACCTGCCATTCAAGAACCGGAAAAACCGGCAGATCCTGAAATCTATAATGATTTAGGATTTACTCCCCACGTAGATGGAGAACCTTTCAATACTTATCGCGGGCTGGTTATGGCCGGCTATCAAGGTTGGTTCGGCGCTCCCGGTGACGGGTGTCCGCACAGTGACCATTCCAATACCGCATGGTATCATTATCGTGAAAACGACCGCTTTGAACCCGGAGTCTTGAGAAATTCAATTGATTTCTGGCCAGATATGAGTGAGTATGAGACTCAATATACTCCCGGCAAATTTATTCTTCCCAATGGTGAAAAAGCGACAGTCTTCAGCTCTTATGATGAATCTACCGTTATGTTACATTTTAAATGGATGAAAGATTACGGATTAGATGGTGTCTTTATGCAGCGATTCGTAGGCGAAGTTATAAATAATCCTGATGGAAAAGCTCATTTCAATAAAGTATTGGCTTCTGCAATGAAAGCGTCAAATCAGTATCAGCGTGCTATTTGTGTCATGTATGATTTGGGAGGATTTATGTCTGATAATACTCGTAATGCAGATGCTGTTTTGACCGATGCTCAAGAGATATTGGATACATATCGATTGAAAGACAGGAATGTACAGAAATACTATTTGTATGAAAACGAGAAACCGCTGATCGTATTATGGGGCGTCGGATTTAACGATAATCGTCCTTATAACATGAATGATGTAGAGCAACTGATGAATGGACTGAAAGAAAAAGGTTTCAGTATCATGTTGGGAGTTCCGACTTATTGGAGAGAAAGAAGAAATGATGCAATACCAGATGCCAAACTACATGACCTTATCAAAATGGCCGATGTGATTATGCCTTGGTTTGTCGGAAGGTATGGGAAAAGTGAATATTCTAACTTCCATAATTTGATTCAGCAAGATATTGCATGGTGTAAAGAAAATAATGTAGCCTATGCTCCTTTATGTTTCCCAGGCTCTTCAGACCGTAATATGCACCCGAATAATTCGATTAATCCGCGTTACGGAGGCCAATTCTTGTGGGATCAGATGTATTTCTGTATCAAGTCCGGTGCGCAAATGTTGTACATTGCCATGTTCGATGAAATAGACGAAGGTACAGCTATTTTCAAATGCTTGAATGAAAGCGATGTGCCAAGCAATGAAGCTGAAGACGATTATTATGTTGTATATCAAAATAATAGTTATCGCATGACTCAATCTAAGGTAGAAGTGACCGGGGCTAATGAATGGTGTCAGTTGGCTAAGGATCTAAAGGTTAAATTTCAGGGAGTGGAAGATGGGCTTCCGACAGACCATTATTTATGGCTCACCGGGCAAGGTCGCAAGATGCTTAGAGGAGAGGTTCCTTTGAAGTCATCCTGGCCGGCAAGATAAATCCGTGTATTTGTCCTACTGCTTGGTCTTTGTGATCAGGCAGTAGAACAAATCAAGTTAAAAAATAAATAGTCAATATTGTTCTAAATCTGTAATATAGTTGATTGATGATATATTCTGTTACTAAAAAATATTGTAGTCTCAAGACATGTAGAATCCGGATAAGCATATTCCTTTTATTTAATGGTTTTGTATTAAGTTTGTCTGCATCTCCCAAGCATGCAGCAGATACAAATTATCCGTCTTATCACGGACTTGTTATGGCCGGGTATCAAGGATGGTTCCATAAACCGGAAAAAGGGATGATGTATCCTGATGAGAAGAATGTGCGAATTGACATGTGGCCTGATGTAAGCGAATATCCAGAAACTTATCCAACAGGTCTGAAACATGCCGACGGTTCTACTGCACGATTCTTTTGTTCTTCCGACGAGAGTACTGTAGACCTCCATTTCCGTTGGATGAAAGAGTATGGAATAGACGGTGTCTTCATGCAGCGTTTCTTCAACGCTGCCCGTAAAGATAACACAAAAGGGAATGCTGTTATCAGTCATGCCTTTAAAGCAGCTTCCAAGTATAACCGCGCAATCGGCATCATGTATGATTTGTCAGGGCTGAAAGCTCATGGTGAGGATTGTTCATCTTTGATTGAAGACTGGAAATTCTTAGTCGATTCTTTAAAAGTTACAAATCAGGACGGAGCTCATACTTATATTTTCCATAATGGAAAGCCATTGGTTACAATTTGGGGAGTAGGTTTTCCTGACAGACCTTACGATATTCGGGACATCGGCCTGAAACGTTTTATAGATTTTTTATGTAATGATCCCGAGTATGGAGGATGCAGCATTATGTTGGGAGTACCTACCTATTGGCGTGAACTTGGTGCCGACTGTGTGCATGATCCTTATTTGCATGAAATTATCCGCGAAGCAGATTTAATTATGCCTTGGATGGTACAAAGATTTACTCCTTTGTTGCATAATGACATGGATCGTTATCGCGATGTTATACTGCGTGATATGTCATGGTGTAAGGAGAACGGTATAGAATACGTTCCTTGTGTTACACCCGGATTCAGTTGGCATAATTTAAGTCGATATGCATTTCCGGACGACGTTAAACCATCCGGTTCAATACCCCGCCAAGGTGGTCGTTTTTATTGGCAGCAGATCTCTACGGCCATAAACTGCGGTGCCAGAATGCTGTATATAGCTATGTTCGATGAAGTGAATGAGGGCACGGCTATCTTTAAATGTACTGATAATCCACCGGTAGGCAAGAATATTCAATTTGTGGGAATGGACAATATGCCTTCTGATCACTATTTATGGTTGACAGGAGAGGCTTCGTTAATTCTCAAGGGGAAGAAATCCTTGACATTTACATTGCCCAAGCGTCCGCATTAAAACTGATTGTTTGACTTTTGAATATAAAGAAATAATGAAGAATAATATTCTATATCTCATAATGTGTTTGATCTTTACAGGATGTGAAACATCCCGTAAAGATATGATATGCCAAATAAGGAATGGGGGCATAAAAGGGTGAGTTCCTCCGTCAATTCATTGATATTTGTTTCATGATTAATACTAACTGCTTATGAAAGTTTTACACACTATTGGAGCTTTATGCTTTATTGGTTGCATGATGTCGTGCCAGTCGGTCAAGAATAAGATTACAGAAAAAAGTGGTATAGACAGCTTGGCATCCAACCCTTTTATTACGCATATGTATACAGCAGACCCTTCGGCGCATGTATGGGAGGATGGAAGACTTTATATCTATGCATCCCACGATATCGATCCTCCACGGGGATGTGATCTGATGGACCGTTATCATGTCTTTTCTACCGATGATATGGTACATTGGACAGATCATGGAGAGATACTGAATTCATCTCAGGTTGCTTGGGGACGTAAAGAAGGAGGTTTCATGTGGGCTCCCGATTGTGCCTATAAAAATGGAACTTATTATTTTTATTTCCCGCATCCGAGTGAAACGGCTTGGAATGACTCCTGGAAAATCGGAGTGGCAACCAGTCGGTATCCTGACCGAGATTTTAAAGTTCAAGGATATATAAAAGGTATGGATTCATTGATCGATCCGTGCGTATTTATTGACGATGATGGACAGGCCTATATATACCATGGAGGAGGCGGTATATGTAAAGGCGGAAAGCTTAAAGATAACATGATGGAACTGGATGGTGAAATGCTCCGAATGGAAGGATTGGTAGATTTTCATGAAGCACCATGGGTACATAAATATAACGGAAAGTATTATCTGTCATACTCGGATAATCACGATGAAAATATGAATGATGGAGTCAAAGGTGATAACCGGATGCGTTATGCTATCAGTGATAGCCCGTTGGGACCATGGAAACATCAAGGTATCTATATGGAACCTACCGACAGTTATACAAATCATGGCTCTATTGTAGAATATAAAGGCGAATGGTTTGCTTTCTATCATAATAGTGCATTGTCTAATCATGATTGGTTGAGATCCATTTGTGTAGACCGATTGTATTATAATGAAGATGGAACTATTCAGATGGTAAAGCAAAGAAAATAAGCCTGAACGACTAAGTAGATTCAGTAAATAATAAAAATTAGCCAACTAATTCACAATGATATAATTATGAATTAGTTGGCTTTTTATATCAAACTCATGTTATTTTAATATAATAAACGTAATATTCCATTGGCTTGCAACATGACTGATAAAATTAATAGAGATGAACATGTTATGGAACTTGCCGGACACATGAAGATTCACACATATATAAATGTAGGAAAATCCGAGAACTGTTGAAGAAAGAACTCTAAACGATTTACCAACTATCAATAAAATCAGAATATTCGTTGGCTGGCAATAATTCTTCGAATTCCAGACTATCGTCCGGTTTCAGCATAATAATCGGATATTCATGAGCATTGGAATTCAACATACCCGGAGAATCATTCAAAATATTATTCACGCCTAAGATCGTGCCCGAAAGAGGCATATACAAATCACAAACCTCGCTAATCGATTCTATAGTGGCAAATACAGTGTTCTTATCAAAATATTCATCGATTCCATAGACAGAGACATATACGATATCTCCCAAACGTTCTTGGAGATAATCGGTTATCCCGACCCAACAATAATCGCCTTCGGGTTGCACCCAAACATGGTTTGTTGTATATCTGCGCCCCTCCGGATAATTCCTGACCGAGCGGTTTTGCCGTCCCGAATTATACCGCACCGCTGACTCGGAATTTTTATTTATTCCGATACTCTCCGGTTCGGAAGCATCTTCAACCTCTTCTGTACCGGTATCGATCCCGACCTGTTTTCCCGAATCATTCCTCAAATTAATACCCCAAACGAAACAAGCAATCAACACCAAACAGGCAATAATCATAAACTTTTTCATGGCAAATCCGATTTAAATGTTACACAAAAACATATTTTTTATTTCATAACTCGTTTAAGAATCCGTCTAAGAGCCTATCTAATTCTGTCCTCAAAAAAAACGTATTCCGTCTTTATCGGTAAACGTAAATATTCTCTCTTCAACACCTCCGGTAAGACACTTCAGCCAATACAACGCCCCGGCAGGCACATCTTCATATTCCACATTATAATCCTCAGCCCGTTTTATCCCCAACGATTCCCATCCGTCCATACCATAATAAAACAGTTCATAGACAGAACCCGGGAAAACCGAATTTCCGTCATTTCGAGGCACACATACGATCCGGGTTATCCCGACAAGACTTTTCAGATCGATTACCATTTCTTTCTTATTATCTCTTACATAGCGGACATACGTCAACGGGTCACGATCGGTACTTTTTTTAAAACAAGAGTCTGTCGGCACGCAACCGACCGCATGTCCTTTTTCATCATATACAACAATCTCGGACAAATCGGCAACAGGTTTGCGGCTCAACAATTTCAGATAACGGAACTTACCGGACAAACTCACGCTATTATCGAATATCGCATCCCCGCTGCCCTTCTTCAACACGCATAATCGCCGAGCTCGATCGAAAGATCGCTCATCCGATCCCCAGATTTCCATCCCTTCGAGCGATTTACAATAACCGTTCAACTTTTCGTTGTAGGGATATTTTCGGGAGATCCTGATTTTCCGGGTACGGGAATGATCGGGAATCAGATAAACCATACCATCTTTTTCGTTCACTATAAACGGATAGTTGAAAACCTTCAGTTCTCGTCGCCAATAATATACCGGAAGATAGACATTCCCGACCGCCATACGATCAAAAGTCGCTCGTTTCATCTTTCTCTCCGCCACGGCAACCGGTATCCATTGCCCCGCATTAAAAACCGCAAGGAAACAGAGATTCGGAAGTTTGCCTCCCGACATTCCCGAAACGGGTACCGTCACATCCCGCGTATTCAGATAACAATCTGTCACGTCCTTAATAAAAGGATTGCCGAGCATTTCGGGAAGATATTCTCTCGTACGGTAATCGGCATAACGGTTCGTTCTCGAATACATATACCGATAAATCTTAGGAGCACGCCTGCCCGGGTCTATCTCCGATTTTCCGAATCTCCCGTCAGACGAAATTACCGATACCCAGCAATGTCCTCCGTTCCGGTTGGAATACGCAGGAATGAAGTCGATCGCCGATGGTATCCCCGATGCCCGATAACGCAACAAATTGGCGGCGGCAAAAAAGTAACAACCCTTATCCGTAGTCACCCCCGGTAAATGTCGCACATACGCATAACCTCCCATATCGCCCGATTCCCGATCGGTATATACATGCGAAGCGACTGCAGCCGGGTCATATTTCAAATTATCGCACGATATCATGTCCGAAAAAGCCTGCGGAGCTATCGTCAGAGAATCCCTCCAATAATCCAACGGTTCGTTCAAAAACCGATACGGCAATAAATACTCAAAAAAAGTTTCGTCATCGATATCCCGCAACCAAGGGAACTTTGTCCGCTGTTCAAAAGCCCGGTCGATATGCCGGATCAGGAAAGCGGGAGAAACGGCATCCGCATCCGAAAGCCGCTCCGCTCCCTCTCCGTAATAAGAGGCAAACATCTCCAAAGCCTTTTTGTCCGGATAAGAAATGCCCTTTGTCTGTGCAATCGATGCGACTTGCCCAAAATAATCCTCATCCCGAACCGAAAAATGTCCCGGCATATTCTTGATCAAGAATTTTGCCGCAACAAGTTTCAGACTATCTTCAACCTTATGGCCGTAATGTTCGTAAACGGCCTTTTCCAATATCTCGAGATTTCGTTCCTTTTCCCGATTACAGCCGGTGCATACGATAACGGCAAGCCCTGAAAAAAGACAAACTATTTTCATGAACCTATCTATAACACTATGTGCCGATTGCCGATACTCCATCTTAATATTATATAATACAAATATAATAAAAATAATGCTCCGCAAAAATTTATTTACAATAAATTTATAATATCAAATATTTTTGGGTCATAAATTTTGATATTTAATAAATAATCTCTATTTTTATCGATGAATTGATACTGAATCGACCTTATTTAACAAATGATTCAGATCATATGATAACCAAATTTTATTATCGAAACACAATATTATTTATAACCTTATATCTCCCGTTGCCATGAAAAATAGATGCATCGCATTCTCTCTTGTAGGGTTAATTATTCCGATCATATTTCTCGCCTGCAAAGACGACCTCTTTTTCCCGCAAGAACAGAGCGAGGGAATTCCCAATACTACCCTTACCATCCGGAAAGCCCGAGAGATATTCGAGCAATTCGTTTCTTCAGATTCTCTTGTTCTGAAAAAATCACGTGTCGAGAAACCCGGACTGTGCCCGGGCGACTTCACTCCTATTTGGGATAAAGCGAACGAATCGGCGGATTCTCTTATCGAATGTGTCGATGTGCCCATCTGCGCGCAATTCTTATATCGGGGAACTTTCGTCTCCAAAGAGCCATCTAAAAAAGGTGAGACAGAAAGGTATGTTACCGACATTTTTCAGAAACTGCTGGTCGTTTATGATAAACGAAGCCGGTTGACCGGATGCTTTATTATAAACCTGATTCCGACAAAGCAGTATTACAATAAGCACAAAAACGATATCGCCCTGCGTTTTGCGAATTGCGAAAACGATTTCTGCGGTATCGTTCTATACTCGTATCTTAAAGATAACAGCACGGTGAGAATAAACGTCTTGAGGGACGGAAAGGCCGTGAAAGCGGCTTCGGTCTACAATAATGAGAATACGTTTGAGGAGAACCACCGGATAATGCGTTCGTTCGTCGAAGACGGCGTGGTCTATCGGATGCCGAAGGCTACGGCTGCAAGGGGAGGGGAGTATATCGGAGGTGGCCACGGTACAATTATATGGAACAGCCACAGTTTGCCGGATATTGAAGTACCGGGACACAGGCCCGATCCTGAGCCTGAACCTGAACCCGGAACGGATCCGGAGATCCCGGAAATTCCTGAACCTGATCCCGGTCCCGGTAGCGGTGGGGGCGGCGGTGGGGGTGGCAGCGGAGAAAATCCTACCGATCCGGACGAAGATACCGACCCGGTAATTATCCGGCTGAATGTGTCGGGAAGCAAAACTTATACTCTTCTCGATAAATATACGCTATCGGTAAGTGTTTCTCCTGCAAACAAAAATCCCGGAATATTTTATTACGAAATGTCCATGCAGGGGAAAAACCAATGGAAAGGTCTTGAAAACGAAACGGTAAAAGCTCGCTTTCCCGGAAAATTCGATCTGCGGGCATACGCCTATATCGATTATCAGCCTTTCTACAGCAATATCATACAGGTAGAGCATATCTTTCCGTCGAGGGACGAGATACTGCAAGAAGCCCGGGGACATTTCGATGAGTTATGGCAAAAAACCTTAGACGACTATTCCGAAACCTCGTGTCGGGAATACGGTTGTACTGTTTATCTTGAAACTTGGGACAAAGGGAAAGAAGGATATACCTACGAAGATATTCCCGGAGAAGTAACTCCTCCGACATCTCCGATCGTAACAGTAAAGTCTAAAATGACTGATGATCATAGAAACGATTTCCGATTGGGTGGGAAATTCGGAGTTGCATGGTTCCATACACATCCGCCGATGAAATATGCCGGGGAAAAAACGATGCGACGTGTCGGAGAATCCAATGAAGATACAACCTCTATCGCCAAAGCCCAATTACCCGGATTTGTTTATGATTGTATCGGGACATATAACGAAGATAATAAAACTTACTATACTTACGGAGGGGATGAAATAGACAGGCAGGGGAAAATCTATCTGTATGGTCTGGAAAGACGCCCCAATAACGAATTTGAAACAGAACCAATTAATTAAAATACAATGAAACGGATACTAATCACTTTATCAGCCCTGTTGCTGATCACGACAGCCGGGTATGCACAAAAAAACATATTCGAAAAGATGCCCCCAAATCAACGGGACAGCATCCTTATAGAAACGGCTAAAAATGCAGTACTGAAATATGCCCCAGGATATTACAGGGATTATAAAAAACCCGAAGTCATTTTCAGAGGAGCTCTCTCTAAAAAACACCATAAAAAGGAAGACTGGGGTAGATTATACTATCAGGTAACCTTTTTCTATGACCCTCTAAAAGAAAAATACGCCTTAGATTATATCGTAAGAGTTTTTATTTGGGCGGACAATGGAAAAGCATACATAATGTATTTTATGAACGAATGGGGGTTAGACATTGAAGGCCTTGAAAAAGATAACGAACATACCATAATGCCTTTCTGGATACCTCAATCCAAAGAAGGAACTCCGCTTCCCGTAGATTCAAGTAAAATTGTTCCGCGGAAGTTCAAAGTATATAAATAACCGACAGGAGTATGAAACGGATATTAATCACTTTATCGGCACTGCTACTGAGCATGACAGCAGGGTATGCACAAAAAAACATATTCGAAAAGATGCCCCCAAATCAACGGGACAGCATCCTTATAGAAACGGCTAAAAATGCAGTACTGAAATATGCCCCAGGATATTACAGGGATTATAAAAAACCGGAAATTATTCTCAAAAAGACAGTCCCCGATAAAGGTCTCGGAAGGTTTTTTTATTTGAT
>ERZ791919.213-NODE-213-length-71110-cov-9.019647_pt1 | contig 71110 bp, 67 predicted proteins | sample MGYA00510137_ERZ791919 | MGnify/ENA primary metagenome ERZ791919 (study PRJEB30046, sample SAMN00792059) | human gut metagenome | study: EMG produced TPA metagenomics assembly of the A metagenome-wide association study of gut microbiota in type 2... | reverse complement strand
ACCCGCCACCTCCGCCTTGGCAAGGCGGCGCTCTACCAAATGAGCTATTCCCGCAGGATTGGTGCCTCAGAGTGGACTTGAACCACCGACACAGGGATTTTCAGTCCCTTGCTCTACCAACTGAGCTACCGAGGCATCAATGGCGATCCGGAGGGGGCTCGAACCCCTGACCTCCAGCGTGACAGGCTGGCATTCTAACCAACTGAACTACCGGACCAAATGGTGGGAGCAACAGGGCTCGAACCTGTGACCCCTTGCTTGTAAGGCAAGTGCTCTCCCAGCTGAGCTATGCTCCCATCTGCGCGTCATTTAAGACTGCGAGGATTAGTATACACCATTTCCGGCACTCGTGTCAATATTTTTTGGCAAATTACTTTTATCCTTTCGGATTTCGCAAAAGTGGCTAAAGACCACTTTTGCGAGTTCTTTTCGTGTTTTGCCTCTCGCAAAAAACATGAGGTTCCACCCCGGGAAACGGGCCGGAACTGACCCGCTGAGGCGGGCCTCCGGGCGGCAAAACCCGCAGAGAAGAAAAACCTCCGGTTTTTATCCGTTTTGACGTACCCCCCAGGGGGCCTTCTCTTGCCCCTTCGGGTCAATTCACCTTGTCGCCGTCAAAGCCGGAATAAACTTAAGGGACTGCGGCCCCTTAACAACCCTGAGGTTTTTGGGCAAAGTAAGAGCCGTCATTTGACGGCTCTTTTATGTATTATGCGCTGTGCTTATTCGATGCTGTCCAGATAATCGACGATGCACTTACAGGGGCATACCTTTGCGCAGGCGCCGCAGCGGGTGCACTTTGCCTCGTCTATCTTGGCCACGCCGCCCTCAACGTGTATGGCGTCGTTGGGGCATTCTTTGGTGCAGCGGCCGCAGGCGATACAGGCCTTCATGCAGGCTGCCCTGGCTTCGCGCCCGCTGTCGGTATTGCGGCAGGAGACGATCACGGTCTCGTTCACCGGCTTGAGAGCTATTACGCCCCGGGGACAGATATTTGCACACTGTCCGCATGCAACGCACTTCTCCTCGTCGATATGTGCCAAGCCGTCAGCGATCTTTATTGCTCCGAATGCGCAGGCCTGGGCGCAGTCCCCCAAGCCAATACAGGCAAAACGGCACATCTTGGGGCCGCCGGCAAGACCGGCTGCGGTAGCGCAGCTGGTATATCCATCATAGTTATAGCGCTCCTTTGCTACGCCGCAGTCTCCCTGGCAGATGACACGGGCGACCTTGCGCTCCTCTGCTTCGGCAGAAACGCCCATTATGGCGGCTATGGCCTCGGCGCCCTTAGCGCCGGATGGGGAACACCCGTTTACGGGGGCCTTGCCGGCCACTACGGCATCAGCGAAGGCATCGCAGCCAGCGTAACCGCAGGCGCCGCAATTGGCACCGCCCAGGCATGCACGCACCGCCTCAACGCGGGGATCCACTTCTACCTTAAATTTTTTATCGGCAATGGTAAGTATAACGCCAAACAGCACACCCAGCACGACCATAACGCCGGCAGAAAGAAGTATAGCAGTAACGTTCATCTGTTTTCTCCTTTCTATATTATACGAGGCCGTTGAAGCCCATGAAGGCCACGGACATCAGGCCAGCCATGAAGAGGCCTATCGGGAAGCCCTTGAACTGATCCGGTATATGTGAGGTTTCCAGACGCTCGCGGACGCCCGCCATAAGGGTTATGGCAAGCAGGAAGCCCAGTGCGCCGAACACGCCGTTGAGAACGGCGGAGAGTATGTCGTACTGCGCGCTGGTATTGAGCGTTGCAACGCCCAGCACCGCGCAGTTGGTGGTTATCAGCGGGAGGTAGATGCCCAGGGATTTGTACAGCGCAGGGCTGGACTTCTTCAGGAACATCTCCACGAACTGGACGAGGCCCGCGATTATCAGTATGAAGCTTATAGTATCCAGATAAGTAAGCTGGAGGGGATACAGCACATACTGATAGACTGCGGAGGTGAACAGGGATGCAAGGCCCATGACAAAGGTAACAGCAAGGCCCATGCCCGCCGCGGTCTCGACCTTATTTGATACGCCCAGGAAGGGGCAGCAGCCGAGGAAGCGGGAAAAGATGAAGTTATGGCTCAGCACGCAGCTCACGAAGAAGAGCAGCACGTTGCCGCAGCTGTTGGTTTGCATTACAGGAGTCATTTATGCGGCCTCCTTTGCTTTCTTTTTCTTTTCGATGCTCTTCATTATGATGTTGGCCACGCCGAGGGTGAGGCCGAATATCATAAAGCCGCCGGGAGCCATGGTTGATATGAGCATAGGCTCATATCCGGAGCCGAGGAGGTTGATGCCGGCGATGCAGCCGGTACCCAGAAGCTCGCGGACGCAGGCGATGATGGAGATAGCCAGGGTGAAGCCCAGGCCCATGCCAAGGCCGTCCACCGCAGAGGCCAGAGGCCCGTTTTTGCTGGCGAAGGCTTCCGCGCGGGCAAGTATTATGCAGTTTACCACTATCAGCGGTATAAACATGCCCAGGCTCGCATAAAGGCTTTGAACGAATGCCTGCAGCAGGAGCTGTACTATGGTAACAAAGGTGCATATGACCACTATGAAGCAAGGTATGCGCACCTTGTCGGGAATAAAGTTCCTGAGCAGTGAAATAACGAAGTTGGAGCCTATCAGCACGAAGGACGCCGCCGCGCCCATGCCCACCGCGTTTATGACGCTGGTGGTGGTCGCTATGGTGGGGCAGGTGCCGAGAACCAGGCGGAAGGTGGGGTTCTCCGTGATTATGCCGTTAAGGAATACGCTCGTGAGCTTAGGCTTATCGCTCTTAGACATTTGCCTTTACCTCCTTCTTTGGCTTTTCCTGGCCATATACCCTTATCTTGACGAACTTGTCTATGAGGGGGGTAGCCACGTTCATTATCAGTATGGCGTAGGTAACGCCCTCGGTATAGCTTCCCCACTTGCGTATGACCGCCAGTATGAGGCCGCAGCCGAAGGCATATATGTACTGACCGACCTCTGTCATGGGGCTGGTGGTGTAGTCTGTCGCCATGAACACGGCGCCAAAGAGCAATCCGCCTGAAAGCACGGAGGTCAGCACGTCCTGATCCATCCTGAATATGGCGGCAAGTACGGCAAAGGTTCCGACGAACACAACGGGGATGCGCCAGCTTATCACCTTACGGATAAGCAGGTATATAAAGCCTATGAGTATGGCTATCTTGCTTACCTCGCCTATGGTTCCGGGTATGAAGCCCATGAACATATCATAGGTGGAGGCCTCGTATCCGCCCAGCACCGTTGCGGAGGATACCGCGTCCACGCCCTTGCAGAAGGTGGGCAGATACCATGCGGTCATCCTTACGGGCCAGGAGGCAAGCATTATGCCGCGGGCGGTAAGGGCGGGGTTCATAAAGTTATCGCCTATGCCGCCGAAGAGCTGCTTGACCAGCACTATCGCTATGAAGCTGCCTACCACCGGCATCCACCAGGGGGCGTTGCCGGGCAGGTTGAGCGCCACGAGAAGGCCGGTAACGGCGGCGGAGAGGTCGCCTATGCGTACCCTCTGGCGGGTCATCTTCTGGTAGCCGTACTCGGCCAATACCGCGGCCGCCACACCGAGCACGCACAGAAGCGCCGCGTTGAAGCCGAAGGCGTATACGCCCATTACGGTGGTGGGGAGCATGGCTATGAGCACGTCCCGCATTATGGTCTGGGTGCTGTCCTTGCTGTGGACATGTGGTGCGCTTGAAACGTGAAGACTCATTACTTCTTTGCCCTCCTTGCTTCCCGCATGATAGCGTCTTTAGTATTCTTGAAGGAGGCGGTAAGCCAGCGCTTTGCGGGACACACATAGGAGCAGCTTCCGCAGACTATGCACTCCATCACGTTATTGGCTTCGGCGCCCTTGAGATCGCCCTTATCGCAAAGGTGCTTCATAAGGTAGGGGTTAAGGCCTATTGGGCAGGCCTCCACGCAGCGGCCGCAGCGTATGCAGGGGCTCTCCTCATAGCTTCTTGCGTCCTTTTCGTTGAATACCAGTATGCCGTTGGTGCCCTTCATGACCACTACCTGATCGTTTGGGGCGCAAAGGCCTGTCATGCAGCCGCCCATTACTATCTTGCCGGCCTCGTCGGTATAGCCGCCGCACTCGCCTATGGCGTCGGCAACTATGGTTCCCATGCGAAGGCGCAGGTTCGCGGGCTCCTTTACGCAGCCCTTTACGGTGGTGACGCGGCTGATGAGAGGCTTACCCTCTATCACTGCATCGGCTATGGCCTTTGCGGTGCCGACGTTTATAACTATGACGTGAGCGTCCAGAGGCAACTTCTTGCTTGGAACTTCTCTGCCGGTGACGGAGTAGATCAGCTGCTTTTCAGATCCCTGAGGATATTTGGTGAAAAGGGGCATGACCTCTACCCCCTCGCGGCCCTCCGCCGCACGCTGCATTGCGGCTATGGCGTCGGGCTTGTTATCCTCGATACCGATAACGCCCCGCTTTACGCCGAGGGCGCGCATCGCGGCCCTGAGTCCGTCCACTATGCGCTCGGATTCCTCGATCATGAGGCGGTGGTCGCAGGTAACGTGGGTCTCGCACTCTGCGCCGTTGAGGATAATGGTATCGCAGTACTTACCCTCGCCAACGGTAAGCTTTACATGGGTGGGGAAGGTCGCGCCGCCCATGCCGCAGATGCCCGCAGCCTGTACCGCGGGAACTATCTTAGCGGGGTCGCACTCCTCCACGCCGCCCAGCGGCTCAAGCTCTGTCCACTCGTCCTGGAAATCGTTCCTGATGGTGATGATGGTGGTGGGTCCTCCCAGCAGAAGCACCTTGGTGCCTATGGCCGTAACCTCTCCCGAAACGCTGGCATGAACCGGTAAACTGACAAAACCGGTAGCGTCTGCGATCTTCTGGCCCAGCTTGACGTGATCCCCCACCTTTACGCAGGGCGCTGCGGGAGCGCCTATGCTCATGGACATGGGGATATCCACGCTGTCCGGGATATACTCTCGTATGGGAAGACCGCTCGTTGATGTCTTGCCCTCATGCTGATCGTGCAGAGGATGCACGCCGCCCTTGAAGGAATGCTTTGGCAAAGCCAACACCTGCCTTTCATATTTTTCAACAGTTTTACAAGCCACATAACAGATCCGCCAAGAATATGCCTTATAAAAATATACTGTAGCACAGACGATACGCAGCTATGACTAACTATTTGTGACCAGAAATCATTATAGCATATAAGTTTCGGAAAATCAGTATAAATATTTCCTCTCGAAGTGTTTTTTTCTCGATAATGTCTGATTATTTTCTATCAAACCCGGCCCTTTGGCGATCTTCCTATATACTGAATAATAGACAAGATTGTTAAAAATAATCCGAAGGCTTTTTTCAGCCATTCCTCCTTGAGCCAGCCGGCGGCCAGCGCCCCAAAAAGAGCCCCAACAATGCCCGCGGCTATTACGGGCAGGCTGCTTTTAAGCTCCAGCCTTCCCTCTTTTTTGTGTATATACAGCGCAACGGCTGCGGCGGGCAGGAAGGACAGCATGTTGACCCCCTGGGCCTGCCTCTGGGGGATGCCCATCAGCAGCGTAAGCGCGGGTATGAGCAGCGTGCCGCCCCCCATTCCCATGCCGGAGATCACCCCTGCGGCGGCGGCTATGACAAAAAACAGCAGCTCCCTCACAGCAGCATCCACACCCCTGCACAGAACATCACCGCGGCGAACAGCTTATCCAGCGCGGCGGACTTTATCCTGCCGGTCAGCTTCGCCCCGGCAATGCTGCCCAGTATGGCCCCCGGCGCCGCGAAAAGCAGGGTATGCCAATCCACCCCGCCGCCTGCGCAATACACAGCCGCGCTGGCAAAGGTAAGGGGCAGCATTATGCTTATGGCCGTGGCATGGGCGTCCTTTGACGCAAAGCCGCACATCCGCTCCAGAGCCACTACTGCCACAGCCCCGCCGCCGGAGCCAAAAAGCCCGTTGCACAGCCCTGCCAGCAGTCCCGCAAGCAGCTTATTGATATTCTTCTTATTAAAATATGCAAAAAAATACTCCGCCCTTTTCATAGGCAGAGTATGCGCAGAAAATCTAAGTTTTATCAGTAGGCTATGGCCTCCTCGCGGCTCATCCAGAAATGTATTCCGTAGGTGGACTCTACCCACCTGTCCTCGGTGAACCTGTCGGGGTACACCCATTCGCCCTTTTTGTATATGAAGTTTTCATTCACAAGCGACACCGCCCAGTCGTAGCTTTGCGTAAAGTCAAAGCTGGTTATGGTCAGCACCTTGGCCTTATCGCAGCGGCAGGCGTTGTTGGTGGCGGATACCCGCTTTGCATCGGCTGGGATGAGCAGCATTACCACCCTGTCCTCGTAGCACTTCTTATAGCCTATAAAGGCCCCCGTTTCGGGGCAGCGCAGCCGGAAATACCTGGTGCTTTCGTCCTGTATTATGCCGTCCAGCCTGGCCCCCTCAAGCCATGCGCTGTATACGTTGCCTCCCAGAAGGTCAATGCCTGTAAGGTCGGCGTTGCGGAGGTCTGCCCCCTGAAGGCCGGCGTTCCTGAAGCTCGCCCCCACAAAGGTGCAGTTTTCGAACTTGCCGTTTGCAATCGTAGCGCCCTCGAAATCGCACCCGTCCAGCCGCACGTTCTTCATGTCCCACCACTGGCAGTCCAGCCCGGAAAAATCGGCGCCGGATATGTCCGCATCGTGAAGGCACAGGGATTCAAGGCCGGTGCGGCATTTGCGCGCCTGCTCCAGCTTTTGCAGGAATTCTTCCTTTGATACAGGCTCCATACAGCGCCCTTTCCCGGCGTCACTTTCCCAGCTTTACAAAGTATACATAGCCGAATATCAGCCCGCCCAGCAGCAGGAAAAACATCAGCAGCGCAAGGCCGCAGCTCAGCACGGTCTTGGCGGAAAGCTTGTTGCCGCCCTTATCCTCCATGGTATTCCCCCTTTATTTTTCCTTATAGTAAAGCATGCAGTGGCAGTACCCCTCAAAGTCGGGGTCGGCTATCTGCTCCCGGAACTGCTTGCACATGCACTTGGTATCGTCGCTTATCTCCCGCACGCAGGGGCAATGGCCGTTGCGCTCGCTGAGGCCCTGCTTTATCAGCTTCACTATCTGCTCGTCCTCATTAAGCCTTATCTTCATATGGCGTTTTCCACCAACTTTATTATGCTGCCCTTCCCCGCGAGGCCCTCCGCCCGGGCGGCTACGCGGCCGTTTTTGAGCACCACCAGCGTGGGTATGACGTTCACGCCGAACTGCACCGCCAGCGGCACCTCCTCGTCCACATTGCACTTGCAGACCAGTATGTCCTCCCGCTCGTTGGCTATTTCCTCTATCACGGGGGCGATCATGCGGCAGGGGCCGCACCATGTTGCCCAGAAGTCTATGAGCACCGGCTTGCCGGTATTCGTCACGCTTTCAAAGTTTTCCACAGTGAGCTTTATTTCCATGTTCTTCTCCTCAGTTCTTCAATTTTAACGGCATATTTACGCCACAGGCTATATTATACCCTATTTCGGGGGAAAAAGGGTGAACGGGGGGTGAAAAAATATGATTGCCCATAAAAAGTCCCCCCAATCCGTTGACACGGAAAGGGGGAACGGGTATAATACTTATAGGGTAAGACCTAAACGGTCAGCCGATTACAAGAGTGTTATTTTTTGAGGATAACCGTCCTGATTACGGCAGGGCGGTTATTTCTTTCTGACCGTTATGGTTATCGATTTTATGTCACGCTTCAGCGCAACAAAAAGCATGATAATCAACTCAATCATACTTCACACCTCCTTTCGGAGAGTGTGCTGACCGCCGCTTGCCCCACGTATTTATACTTGTAGATATTATAATGCTTATGTATATTTTTGTCCATATCAAGAAAATACCGTCCACGCATTGACATACGCAGACGGTACGGGTATAATACTTATAGGGTAAGACCTAAACGGTCAGCCAACATTTGAACGATTTTCTAAGACGATAACCGTCCTGTGCCAGCAGGGCGGTTATTTATGTCGGAACTTTATGATCGTTATCGACTCTATTTCATGCTTTAGCGCAAGAATGAGCGCAATAATCAATTCCAGCATACTTCACACCTCCTTTCGGAGAGTGTGCTGACCGCCGTATTGCCCTATGCAATTATACCTATGAATATTATAGCGCACATGTAAAAATTTGTCTATATATAAGAAAAATCCTTATACCACTAAAGAATGATGAAAAGAAAGGCGGCGGCCCGCCCGCGGGCGGCCTCCGGGGGTTGATAAGGGGGCGCACCCCCTTATGGCTTTATTCGGATTTGGCGACATGCGCGGCAAATCCGCAAAAGCCCTTGCGCAGCAAGGCTTTCCCTGCATCCGGTGCTGCCCGCGCCGAAGGCGCAAGCACAGGATGAAAAAACTCGGTGAAGCGGGCTTGCCGCTTCACCGAAACAACATAAAAAGCCCCCCACATGGGGGGGCTGTGCTAACGCCTGCGGAAGCCAAGTTTAGGGGCGGCGGAGCCGCCCCATTGCTTGTTTAGCTTTAATTACTTCTTGAGACCCATAGCGCCGGCAGCGGCTACGAGAGCCATTACGGCATAAGCGACGACGGATACGTCACCGGTCTTGGGGATCTCGACCTTGCACTCGGGGTTGGTGATGGCAGCGCCGTTCTTGCTCCACTGGAAGCAGGACTCGACCTTGTTGTTCCAACCGAAGTTGTCGTTGATAGCCTTTGCGCTTACAGGAGTACCGATCTCGAGGTTGAAGTAGGTCTTGATGGTGTTGTAATCGTCAGCACCGCACTCATTAGACCACTCAATACCAGTGACCTTCTCGTCCTTGATGGTGTACTTCACCAGCTGCTTATTCGCAGTGCCATCAGTCTTCTTGGAGAAAACGGTGATGGTCATGTTGTTCGGGTTGTTAGTATCAGCCTTTACATAGTAGTTGCCAAGTACGCCCTCGGTGTATGCAGCCAGCTTGGACTTCAGAGTAGCGCAAACCTTAGCCTTGCCAGCATCGGTTACCGTTGCCTTAAAGATGTAGGCAGCCTGATTCTTAGAGGACATATCTTTCCAATCGGAAGCCTTTACCCAAGTGCTCAGGTCAGACTTGAGGTAGTATTCAAGAGTGTCATCTTCCTCTGCCCATTCGATACCAGGAGAACCAGCAAGGGGGCCCCAGGTGCCTTCAGTGCCCTTCAGACCCTTCAGTTCAACCTTCAGGGTAGCAGCCTTCCACCATTCATTATCAGCCTTGGGCTCAACGGTGAGCTTAACGGCATAGTAAACGTTCTCGGAGTTGATAGCGGCGGCGCAGTTGTTCGCCTGCCATACATAGTTGCCGCAGCCGTCGTTGACCTTAACAAAAGGAACAACCTCTACCTTACCCTTGCCGCAGTTAGCAGCAGTAGCAGTAGCCGACCAGTTGAAGGGGCCGGTTACGCAAGCGGATGCAAAGGCGGAAGCCATGGAGAGAACCATGACCAGAGCCAGAGCGATTGCGAAAATCTTCTTCATTTCTTTAAATCCCTTTCAATTATTTTGTGTTTTGCAAGTGATGGGGGTTTTCCCCCCTTGGGCGAAGCGCGTTTTGCGCGCCCTTCCGCTTAGCACGCCTTTATGTTACCACCAAATGTTACGGACGTCAAGGGTTTTTTGTTACGAAATTGTAACAAAGTGCAGAGCACTTTCGCGCAAGCGGCCAAGCCGGAATAAGCTTCAGCCGCCCCAAAGGAACGGGACAGCCTGTATAAGCTGCGACCACAGAGGAAGTTCCGCCGCGGGAGACGCGCCGGAACCGACCCGCCTGCGGGCGGGCCCCCGCCCTTCACTTCCTATTTTTGTTAGCAGGTATAAGGGTATCCTTAATATAGACAAATTTCTACCTAAGCATTATAATATCTACAAGTATAATACTAAGGGCAAGCGGCGGTCAGCACACCATCCGAAAGGAGGTGTGAAATATGTTAGAATTGATTATTGCGCTTATTCTTGCGCTGAAGCAGGAAGTAAAGTCGATAACTATCACATTCAAACAGAAATAACCGCCCTGCTGATCTCAGGACGGTTATCGTCTTTGACATAACTACCGAAATTGGCTGACCGTTTAGGTCTTACCCTATAAGTATTATACCCATGCTGCCCGTTCATGTCAATGAGCGGGCGGTATTTTTTTATTCGACAAATTAAGACAGGTGCGCTATAATATTCACAAGTATAATACTTGGGGTAGGCGGCGGTCAGCACACCATCCGAAAGGAGGTGTGTCCTATGAAAAAATTGTTTGCTTTTCTTATCGCTTGGTTAAGCGATATCAAATCTATAACGATTACAATTAGGAAAAAATAAGCCGCCCTGCTTCCATCAAGGCGGCTATTCCCTTTTAGGGAATTACACTTAATTGATTGAGCGGCTGACCGTTTAGGTCTTACCCTACTGTTATTATACCCATGCTGCCCGTTCATGTCAATGAGCGGGCGGTATTTTTATGAATAATCCTCCCCGCTTTTAAGGAAAACTGTACAGGTAAGGACGCTTTTTAGGGGAGGTGGCTTCATTATATGAAAAAAAGGCTGAAATACGCTCTGCTGTGCGGGGCGCTGCTGCTGCTGGGCGGCGGCGTGGCCCTGGGGCTCAGGTTTTACAGCGGCATTGCCCGGGACCCCATGCGCGCCTTTACCGAGCCGTCCCCCTCTCCCTCGCCTTTGCAGGCGGGGCAGCCCCTGCCTTCCCCTACCCTCAGCCCCGAGGAGCAGCTTTTGCGGCAGGCCGACACGGATTTCATGCGCAGCAGGGTAAACATACTGCTGGTAGGCTGGGATCAGAGCCCGGAGCGGGACGACAGCGACAGCGTGATGTACCGGGACAGCAAAAACAACTTCCGCAGCGACGTGCTGATGCTGCTGGCGGTGGATTTTGAGCAGGGCAACGCCCACCTCATATCCATTCCCCGGGATACCATGGCCAAGATATACAACACAAAGGGGCATTACAAGATAAACGCAGCCTTTGCCAAGGGGGGCAGCGCCGAGGGCGACGGCTTCGAATACGCCATAAAGACCGTGGAAAATCTCATGGGGGTGCCCATATCCCACTATGTGGGGGTGAACATGGAGGGGCTGAAGGCCGTGGTGAACGCCCTGGGCGGCGTGGAATACGATGTGGACCGGGAGATAAAGCTCAACGGCCGGGTGCTGCACAAGGGGGTGCAAAGGCTGGACGGACAGCAGGTGCTGGACTACTGCCGCGCCCGCAAGGGCTACGGCACCGACGTGGACAGGGCTGACAGGCAGCAGCGTATGCTCTTCGCCATATTCACCCAGCTCAGGGAGGGCAGCAGGCTGACCTCCATACCGAAATTATACCTCAGCGTAAAGGATTACATCTATACCGACCTTACGGCGGAGCAGATAGCGGCGCTGGCGGTGTTCGGCATGGATCTCGTGCCGGGGGAAAGCCTTGTGCGGCATACGCTCAAGGGCAAGTACATAAGCGGCACGGCGTATAACGGCGCCTCCTTCTACGTGCTGGACACCAGGGCGCTGAAGAGCCTTATGAAGGATATATTCGGCGTGGATATAAAGGTGGACTACCGCTACGACTATCGTTACATACAGGATAAAAAATCCTGATAATTTCTTCGGAAAAGTGGCGTTCAGCCACTTTTTTTGACACTCTGAAGAAGCCTGAGGTTTGCACGTTAAAATAAGCGTTTTGCTTTGACTTTACAGCCATACTGCGTTATTATAATCATATTGGTGATATTATATTATCAACCTCTATGTCCAAAAATCTAAAAGGAGCGATGTTCAGCCTATGTACCGTATAGTAAGAAAAGAACGTCTGCACGACACGGTGTCTTTGATAGAAGTCGAAGCGCCCTACGTCGCAAGGAAGGCCCTGCCCGGGCAGTTCATTGTGCTTCGCATTGACGAAAAGGGCGAGCGCATACCCCTCACCATCGCGGATTACGACCGCGAAAAGGGTACGGCAACCGTAATATTCCAGAAGGTAGGCGCCACCACGAAGCGCCTTGACCTCCTGGAGGAGGGCGATTACCTCATGGACTTTGCAGGCCCTCTCGGCAAGGCCAGCGAGTTTGACCACCTGAAGGGCAAAAAGGCCGCCGTAGTAGCGGGCGGTCTGGGCGTTGCCATAGCTTACCCTCAGGCTAAGGCCCTTAACGCCATAGGCGCTGACGTGGACGCATTCATAGGCTTCCGCAGCACCAGCCTGTATATCCTCACCGAGGAATTCAAGAGCGCCTGCAAGAACCTCTACATAATGACCGACGACGGCTCCAACGGCCACAAGGGCTTCGTTACCAGCGCCCTGGAGGAGCAGCTCAAGGCCGGCACGCGCTATGACGAAGTGTTCGTTCTTGGGCCCATGCCCATGATGCGCGCCGTATGCAACCTCACAAAGGAATACGGCATCAAGACCACCGTCTCCATGAATACCATAATGATAGACGGCACCGGCATGTGCGGCGGCTGCCGCCTTACCGTAAACGGCGAGACCAAGTTCGCCTGCGTGGACGGCCCGGACTTTGACGGCCACCTTGTGGACTTTGACGAGGCCATCATGCGCAGCCGCATGTACAAGGCCGAGGAAAAGCTTTCCGACGAAAAGCACTTCTGCCATCTTATAGGAGGGGAGAGATAATATGCCTAATATGACTTTGCAGAAGACCCCTGCCCGGGAGCAGGAGCCCAATATCCGCAACAAGAACTTTAAGGAAGTTTCTCAGGGCTACGACGAGGAGCTGGCCCTCAACGAGGCTTCCCGCTGCCTCAACTGCAAGAACATGCCCTGCGTTTCCGGCTGCCCCGTAAACGTGCGCATTCCGGAATTCATAGCAAAGATCGCCGCTCATGATTACGAGGGCGCTTACGCCATCATAAAGACCACCAACAGCCTTCCCGCCATCTGCGGCCGCGTATGCCCCCAGGAAAACCAGTGTGAGAGCAAGTGCGTCCGTGGTATTAAGGGGGAGCCGGTAGGCATCGGCCGTCTGGAACGCTTCGCCGCCGACTACGCCATGGCAAAGGGCTCCGCCCCCGCCGAGATACCCGCCCCCAACGGCAAGAAGGTAGCCGTGATAGGCTCCGGCCCCGCGGGCCTTACCTGCGCAGGCGACCTTGCGAAGCTGGGCTATGAGGTGCACATTTTCGAAGCTCTGCATACCCCCGGCGGCGTGCTGGTATACGGCATTCCCGAGTTCCGTCTCCCCAAGGCGCTGGTCCGCGAGGAGATAAAAAATGTGGAGGCTCTGGGCGTAAAGATAGAGACCAACGTGGTAGTCGGCCGCTCCATAAGCCTGGATGAGCTGATGGAGGAAGAGGGCTTTGACGCCGTATTCGTAGGCAGCGGCGCAGGACTGCCCAACTTCCAGAAGATACCCGGCGAGAACCTCTGCGGCGTATACTCCGCAAACGAGTTCCTTACCCGCATAAACCTCATGAAGGCATACGAGTTCCCCGAGACGGATACCCCCATCCGCGTGGGCAAGAACGCTGCCGTAATAGGCGGCGGCAACGTGGCAATGGACGCCGCCCGCTGCGCAAAGCGTCTGGGCGCCGAGAACGTGTACATCGTATACCGCAGAAGCGAGGCCGAAATGCCCGCCCGCCGCGAGGAAGTACACCATGCCAAGGAGGAGGGCATCATATTCAAGGTGCTCAATAACCCCGTTCGCATAAACGGCGACGAGAACGGCTATGTCACCTCTATGGAATGCATAGAAATGGAGCTGGGCGAGCCCGATGCTTCCGGCCGCCGCAGGCCCATTGCCAAGGAAGGCAGCGAGTTCACTCTGGACGTTGACACCGTCATCGTGGCCATAGGCAACAGCCCCAACCCCCTCATCAAGAACACCACCCCCGGCCTCACCGTGGGCCGCAAGGGCGAGATAACCGCAGACCCCGAGACCGGCGCTACCTCCAAGCCCGGCGTATTCGCGGGCGGCGACGCCGTTACCGGCGCAGCTACCGTAATACTCGCCATGGGCGCGGGCAAGAAGGCCGCCGCGGCTATAGACGAGTATCTCAAGAATAAGTAGTGTTTTTTCTCTTACTTTCCTTTTAAAAAAGGAAAGTAAGCAAAGGAAAACCAACTAAAACAAAACATAAAACAGCGCTCAGCCCTGCCGTACACAAGACGGCAGGGCTGTTCTTATATTCTCATACGCATAATCCTATGTCTTAATATATATTTCCCATTTGCTTTTCTTTTCTCTTTGCTTCTTTCTGCTTTTCTTTTCTCATGAAAAGAAAAGAGAAAGAAGAAGAAATTACTCTTTTACCCCATAAACGCCACCCGTTCGCCGCCCTGTAATACCTCGGGCAGGTCGTTCATGCGCAGCAGGTTGGCCCGGCTGGTATTGTACTCCCTGGCTATGGAGTACAGCGTATCTCCGGCGCTGGCAAAGTACACGGTTATGCCCTGATGCGGTGGCCTTTGGGGGCACTCCTCAATACCCGTCACCGCCTCAAAGCCGCCGGTGCAGTACAGATCCGCAATGAGTATGAGCGTACAGTTCAGTTCCACGCTCCTGCCTCCTCCCGCCGCCGAGGCCGCCGCCACTCCGTATATCATGGCGTCTGTGGCGCCTTGGGCCTCCATGTTCACAGAGAAGGGTATATCCTCATTGAAAGCGAATATGCAGCCGCTTTCGGCGGTGTATAATATGCGGGTGAACAGCAGCCCCTCAGCGGTGAGTACCCCGTTTTCTATGCCGTATGCCGTCACCATGGGCCGTGCGGTGGCGTATACTACCCTGGCCGCCTCGGGCATACCATCGGGTATCATCACGTTCTCGCTTATGGACTGCCGCTGTGTACTCAGTCCGCAGTACGACGAGGTACGTATAAGCCCATGTGTGCATTCGAACGGCACGGTAGGGGAAAATGTGTCCGTCACGGCATCGGAACGGCCGCCGGCACGGCCCCATGTGCGGTATGTGAGCTCCACATCTGCTATCACTACGCCAAAATCCTCAGCCCCCCGCACCTGACAGCCGGATACCCTCACCTCGCCCCACATGGGAGCCAGCGCCTCTCCGTCCACGGTCTGAGTGAAGGGTATGGCCTGGCTTAACTGGCTCATCGCCCCTGTGCGGCTCTGTACCAGCGCCGATATGTACAGCGTACCCTCCAGGCATATTCCGTCTTTGCCGGGAGATACGTCCCTCAGCGCCCCATGTACCTCGCTGTACAGCACCTCTGTGGCGAAGGGCGCCTCTATCTCCTCCCGCAGGCGGAAGCTGCCCCGGCTCTCCCCCGCCCGCTCGTAGAGTGTCATCTCCTGCCGCTGCTGCTCCCCATCCTCTATGCCGCTTATTCCATCCAGTACCTTTGCCCCGCCTGATGCTGTCACCATTGCGTTTATATCCGCTACTGCGTTGAGGGTAATTCCGCCCTCCCCCTTGTTTATTTCCAGGGATTGCAGCGCCGCCTGCACCTCGGCCCTCATGCCCTCCCGCACGCCATCCGCGGCTATGCGGTGGGTGAAGGGGGCGCTTGAAGTGAAGGCAAACACCTTGTCATCCATGCAGATGAGGTCAATTCTCACAACTCCCTCTATGGCTATTTCGCCTTCCCTGGCGCTGGATGAAGATATAGCCACCTCGCCGGTATACGAGAGTATCTCCTTTGCGCTGCGGCCCTCCGGCAGCGGTATGCTTCCCTCGACGGTTCCCTGAGATACTCCTGTATATATTATCCGCTCCCCCGGAAGCTCTTTCCAGATCAGTTCCATATGCCTGCTCCTCTCGCACAGATTATCGTTATATAATCATACGAGGGTAGTATGCCAATTATGCAAAAGGGCCGCTTATGTGGCCATTCACCCGAAAAACGAAGGTAAAAAACACACGGGTGATAATATTTAATGTTTCTTACTCCGGCCGCTTGTACGAAGATACTGCATAAAAAAATGAGTATGCGTGGGCGTTAATAACATGAGTTGCTAACATTATCAACATAGTTATCCACATTTCAACGCGTTTAAGACAGTTTCAGTGTTAACAACAAGTTAAGAATAAAACCTTGACGTATATTTATTATTGCCCTGCCCTTTGCCGCCGGCAGTAAAATGATACTATTTTACACATAAAGACGAATTCCGTGTTTACCTTTTGGGGACAAAAAAGGGGAGCCGGCCGGCTCTCCCCTTTTCACCTTGATTTAAGGCTTCAATGTTATCCAGTACCTCTGTATCATCCCGCAACGGCTAAGAGCCGCATCACACTCAACCCGGTTTTCCAACACGCCGCCGTTTTTTATTATAGTCCGGCGGGACGCCTCGTTGTCCGCGTCGCATGTGAGCAGCACCCTGTTCTCCCCCTCCTCTCGGCACTTGGGCAGCAGCAGCGAAAGCATCTCGCCTGCGTAGCCCTTTCCCCGCTCGGAAGGACGCACGCTGTAGCCGATATTCCCCCCGAAGCGCAGCAGAAATTCAGTCAACGGCCGCCTGAAGTCAATCATGCCAACCAGCCTGTCATCGCCTTTGCGCACCGCCAGGTACACATCGGATGGCACATAGCCTTCGCCGTAGCGCTCTCTGAGCCGCCCCTCAAAATCCGCCCATTCGGCGTAGCTGTTGGTATCCTCCAGAGCGGCACATCCATCCAGGCTGTCGCCGTTGTCCAGCATCTCCTGCCGGTATGCCATTACCTGATCTGCGTATTCCTGAGTCGGGCGGATAAGCTTGAGGGTATGCATGGGCGCCTCCGGAGGTTTTTCTTCATTATAGCACACCTATATCACGTTCTGAATCTCGCTTCTGCCGTTTTTCTCCCGGGCAGTCTCCATGATGAGCTTATCAGCAACCAGGGCTATGAATTCACCGTTGGTGGGCTTGTCGTTTTTGCTGTAGATATTGTAGCCAAATATCTGGTTGATGTTCTCTATTTTTCCGCGGGTCCAGGCCACCTCTATGGCGTGGCGTATGGCGCGCTCAACTTTAGAGGCAGAGGTCTGGAACCTCTTGGCGATGCCGGGGTAAAGCTCCTTGGTTATGCGGCCGCAGAGGGCGGGCTCAAAGTATACCATGCGCACCGCCTCCCGCAGGTAATGGTAGCCCTTTATGTGGGCGGGTATACCTATCATGAGGAATACAGAAGCGATTTTCTCGTCCAGAGTCTGGGGTTTGGGACTTATGGCGCAGACCTGCGAGCGCTGTGCGTAGGTGCTCTCCATCATGTCCATTATGCGCTTGTACAGCGTATCGGGGTCGATGGGCTTGACCATGTAATACTTTGCGCCAAGTGTGCAGGCCTGCCGTACCATCTCCTCCTGACGCAGGGCGCTTATCACTATGACGGCAGGCACGTCCTTCACGAGGCCGCTGTTAAGCCTCTCAAGGAGCTCAAAGCCGTCCATGCCCGGCATGATGAGATCGCACAGGAGCACATCGTACCGGTTGTTGTTCATTGCGTCCAGGGCGGACTGACCGTCGTTCACGGTGTCCACCCTTTCTATTCCTTCCTGAGCCGTAAGGTAATCCCTGACGGTGGTCTGGAACTGGTTGTTGCTGTCTGCCAAAAGTATGCGGTATTTAGCCATATAGTGCCTCCGTAATAATGTAATTTTTTGGTTATCCTGCGGTATATGCGGTTTTCTGTATGCTGTGATTTTAGCACCGCCATTTTCGCGGCGATAGGGAATAAATTTGGCTGTTTTTGCAGGCATTTGCCTCCTCGGGTACAATTATTGTCCGGTTTTGTCCAAAGGTTAAAAAGTGTGCCGTTATTTGCTTTTATGGCGCCGCCGTGATATGCTATAATTGATTTTACTGAGAATTGCAGGAGGGTTGTCACATGGACGACAGCAGGCTTTTTGAAAGGACGGTTTCCTCCGCCATACAGTATTCCGGCCCGGTATTCGACGTGTACAGCGATACCGTTGAGCTTTGCAACAAAAAGACCGCCCGGAGGGATTATCTTAAACACCGGGGCGCGGTGGCCGTGGTGCCGCTCACGGATAATGGCGGCGTAATAATAGAGCGCCAGTTCCGCTACCCGCAGCAGAGGGTGATGGCCGAGATACCCGCAGGCAAGCTGGAGGCCTTCGACACAGACCCTCTCGATGCGGCGAAGCGGGAGCTTAAAGAAGAAATAGGCGTAACGGCAAAGGAGTTTATCCCTTTGGGCATATACATACCCTCCCCCGCCATACTTTCGGAGCGTATATACGTGTACCTTGCCAGGGGCCTGAGCTATGGCAATGCCCACCCGGATGAGGACGAGTTTCTGGACTACCGGGAAACGCCGCTGTGCCAGCTTATAGATATGATAATGAACGACCGGATTTCCGACGGCAAGACGGTATTCGGCCTGTTCAAGGCGGCGGAATACCTCAGGCGCCAGGAGGGGGAAGCAAATGGATAAAAACGCGGTATTCAAGAACCTTTTGTTCGATCTTGACGGTACGCTCACGGACCCCGCATTGGGCATTACCTCCGCCGCCCGGTACGCTCTATGCAAGATGGGCATAGAAGTTGCGGACAGGACAACGCTGACATGGCTGATAGGGCCGCCCCTCATTGGCTCCTTTGAGGAGGGCTTTGGCATGACCAACCTTCAGGCGCTGGAGGCGCTGAAGCACTACCGGGAATACTTTTCCGAAAAGGGCATATTTGAAAACCAGATATATCCCGGCATACCTGAGCTTTTAAGCGACCTCAAGGCCGCAGGCAGGCGGGTTATGGTAGCCACCTCAAAGCCGGAGGAATTCACCCACAGGATACTGGAGCACTTCGATATAGCACGGTATTTCGACTTTGTAGGCGGCAACACCATGGACGAGGGCAGGCCTACAAAGGCGGACGTGATAGCCCATGTGCTTCGCTCCTGTCCCGATGCAGCGCCGGAAAATACCCTGATGATAGGGGACCGGAAATACGACGCGGAGGGGGCAAGGGCCTTCGGATTGGACTGTGCCGGCGTGCTCTACGGCTACGGCAGCCGTGAGGAGCTGGAGCATGCCGGGGCCGCATACATAGTCGAAAGCGTAGCGGCGCTCCGTGAGCTGCTGCTTTAGCTGATAAAATAAACATAAGGGGAAACGGATATGTCAAAGGTCTACTTTACGGATATGCGCACATCCTTCACGGAAAACCTGCCAAAGAAGCTGACCCGCCTTATAGACAGGGCCGGCCTCGGCACCATAGATTTCGACCATAAGTTCGTCGCCATCAAGATACACTTCGGCGAGATGGGGAACCTGGCCTACCTCAGGCCGCAGTACGCAAGGGCTCTCGCTGCATACATAAAGGAGCGGGGTGGGCTGCCCTTCCTTACCGACTGCAACACGCTCTATGTCGGCTCCCGCAAGAACGCGCTCGAGCATATCGAGACGGCGTACATAAACGGCTACACTCCATACGCTACCGGCTGCCAGGTGATAATAGCAGACGGCGTGCGCGGCACAGACGAGGCGTATATACCCATAGGCTGCGATGAGGTAAAGACCGCAAAGATAGGCCGCGCCATAGCAGACGCGGATATAATAATAAGCCTCAACCACTTTAAGGGCCACGAGGATGCGGGCTTCGGCGGCGCGCTGAAAAACCTCGGCATGGGTTCAGGCTCAAGAGCGGGCAAGATGGAGATGCACTACGACGGCAAGCCGGTAGTGGATCGCGACCGCTGCCGCGGCTGCCGCAAGTGCGCGACGATATGCGCCAACGACGGCATACACTACGAAAACAGCAAGGCCATGATAGACCACGACAACTGCGTGGGCTGCGGCCGCTGCATAGCCATATGCAGCTTCGACGCCATAAAGCCCCACAACAGCTCCAGCGAAACCAGCCTGAACAGGCGCATCGCGGAATACGCCTACGCGGTGGTAAAGGATAAGCCGAATTTCCACATAAATATCGCCGTGGATATTTCCCCCAACTGCGACTGCCACCCCGAAAACGACGCGCCGATAGTCCCCAATATAGGTATGTTCGCCTCCTTTGACCCCGTTGCGATAGACCTGGCCGCGGCGGACGCGGTAAACGCCATGCCCGCCAACCCCAGGAGCGCGCTCAGCGAGGCGGAATGCCGCTGTCATGACCACTTCATCAACGTCCACCCCAACACCAACTGGCGGGTGCAGATAGAGCACGGCGAGGAGATAGGCCTGGGCAGCAGCGAATACGAGCTCATACGCATATAATCATACTTAACTGAAAGGCATTTTGACTTTTGCTTGAAAGGTACACCGCGGTAGACGTGGAGACGCCGAACCGCAATAACGACTCCATATGCTCCATAGGCATAGTACACATGGAATACGGCGCTCCCGTCTACCGGCGGGAGTTCCTTGTGAATCCCCGGGAGCACTTTGACGACTACAACATAAAAATACACGGCATAACCCCCGGCATGGTGGAGAACGCGCCTCTCTTCCCCGAGGTATGGGCTGAGATCGAGCCGTTTTTCCACGGAATAATGGCGGCTCACAGCGCTGCCTTCGACCTTGGGGTGATATGCAAGTCCCTTGCTGTATACGGCCTGCCCATACCCGAGATAACCTATATCTGCTCATTGCAGAAATCCAAAAAGCACATACCCAAGGAGCTTTACGGCAGCCATAAGCTCAACGACCTCTGCGCCGGGCTCAAGCTCCCCCTTGAGCACCACCACGATTCCCTGGACGATGCACTGGGCTGCGCCCTTATCATCGAAAATCTGGTGGACCGCTTCGGCGTAGGGCCGGAGGACATAAAGAAATATCAGTACAAGGGAATACAGCCCACCGTATCAAGGCAGGAGCGCAATATGGCCATACATGCCCTGTGGAACACCATGGAAAAATACGGAAGGCGCAGCGTGCTGTTTGCAGAGTATCACGAAGCGCTGGAGGACTGGACGCGCAAATACGACAAGTACCTCCGGGATCCGGACGTGCGCGCCTGCCGCGACCTGATCGAAGGGGCGCTGCAAAGGGGCGGCATAACCGAGGAAGAATACCAGATCATAATGGGGCTGTGATATGTTGACGGAACAGGGCATAAAGCGCTATATCAAATCTCCCATAGACGTAATATTTTTCGAGGCATCCCCCTCAACCAACCTTGAGGCAAAGAGTATAGCGGCCACCGCAAGGGAGGGCACAGTAATATTCGCAAGGCGGCAGCTTTCCGGCCGCGGCCGCATCGGCAGGAGCTTCGAAAGTCCCGAGGGGGGCATATACATGACAATGCTGGTACGCCCCACAGACCCCGTTTGCCTGACCATGGCGGCGGCGGTAGCTGTGCGTAGGGCCATGGTTGACAAGCTGAACCTCGACCCCGCCATAAAGTGGGTGAACGACATATACTGGGAAGGTAAAAAGGTCTGCGGTATACTTGCCGAGGGCGCCCTTTGCAAAAATGAGCTGAGGTACGCGGCGGTGGGAGTGGGGCTTAACTACCAGAGCCCTGTATTTACCGGCGGCCTTTCAGCAAAGGCGGGCAGCCTGTATCCTGATTCCCAGCCTCCCGTATCCATAGACGAAATGGCGGCAGCCATGGCGGACCAGCTGTATAAGGCGCTGACAAACCCATCGGACCCTTCCATATACCGCGAATACCGTGCCAGCAGCATGCTTACCGGAAAACGGGTCGTGCTCATGCGGGAGGGTGAGCCCGAGGCCACAGCCATAGACGTCACCCCCGAGGGACACCTGATCGTCCGCTTTGACGACGGATGCACCGAGGAGCTTTACAGCGGCGAGGTGAGCGTCAGAGCCGCAGAATATCCGCATACCGTATAAAACGCAATACCGACAGCAGCAATTGCAATACTAAACCCTTCTTTTCGGTGATAACATGTTATAAAGACTGTTGTCATCGATTTTTTATAAAAGGAGAACTAAAATGGAATTGAAAAAGTCTACCGTATGGAAGAGTTACCGTTTCCCGCTCATACTGCTCTGCTCCATAGTACTGGGCTGTATAGCCGGCGCGCTGCTGGGCAATAAGGCGGGCGTGCTTGCTCCCCTTGGCGATATATTCGTAAACGCGATGTTCACGGTGGTGGTACCTATGGTATTCATCTCCATAGCCTCCGCCGTAGGCAATATGTCCAACATGAAGCGGCTGGGCAAAATACTGGGCTCCACTCTCGTCACCTTCATCGTTACCGGCATAATCGCCGGCATCATAATGATAGCCGCTGTAAAGCTGTTTCCTCCCGTGCTTACCCCCTTTGAGGTAGCAGCCGAGGAGGTAGGCGAGCCCAAAACCGTGGGCGAGCTTATCGTCAGCTTCCTCACCGTGAGCGACTTCCCGCTGCTCTTCAGCCGCAGCAATATGCTGCCCCTTATAGTGGCCTCGATAATCTTCGGCTTTGGCGTATCCATCTGCGGTGGCCCGGAATGCGCCGTCGGAAAGCTGCTCAACAACCTTTCCGATATCATAATGAAGGTCGTAAGCATACTGATGTACTATGCTCCCATAGGTCTCTTCGCCTTCTTTGCCTCCCTCATAGGCGAGTTCGGCCCCACCCTCATAGGCAACTTCGGCCGCGCCATGCTGCTCTACTATCCTCTATGCGTTCTGTACTTCTTTATAGCCTTCCCCCTATATGCCCGCTTCGCAGGGGGTAAGGGCGCCGCCAAAAAGCTTTTCCAGCACATACTCAAGCCCGCTGTCACCTCCCTGGGCACCTGCAGCTCCATAGCCACCATACCCGCCAATATGGAGGCCGCAGAGGAAATAGGCATACCCCGTGACGTAAGCGACATAGTTCTGCCCCTTGGCGCTACCATGCACATGGACGGCTCGGTATTCTCCGCAATACTCAAGATCAGCTTCCTCTTCGGCTTCTTCGGCATGCCCTTTGATGGCATAGGCACCTATGTGACCGCCTTGATGATAGCCATATTCTCCGGAATAGCCATGTCCGGCGTGGCCGGCGGCGGTTTCGTAGGGGAGATGGTCATAGTATCCCTGTTCTTCCCCGAACAGATGGGCATCGCCTTCCCCGTAATCGCCACCATAGGCGCGCTGGTGGATCCTCCCGCTACCTGCATAAATGCCTCCGGCGACACTGTGGCATCCATGATAGTTGCCCGCTTCGTCGAGGGCAAGGACTGGTTCCAGAAGAAGCAGGCCGAAAGGGCTGAAAAGGCCGGGGCATAAGGCCCGCTTTGAAGCAATTGTCCTGCACGGCAAACACCGAATGTGAAATCATAGTCAAAAGCCCGGAGCACAATACTCACCGGGCTTTTTTTATGGTATAATGCTGACTGAAAAGTTTTTGAATTTTAATTCTGGAGGTATCATAAATGTCACAGCTTAAAGGCGCATGCATAATAGGCCAGTCTGGCGGCCCCACTTCTGTAATAAACGCCAGCGCTTACGGCGTTATACGCACAGCGCTTGATTCCGGCTGCATTACCAAGGTATACGGCGCGGCCCACGGCATAAAGGGCGTGTTGGACGACGTGCTCTACGATATGGGCCAAGAGGACGCAAAGGAACTCGAATACCTGCTCTACACCCCATCCTCCGCTCTGGGCTCCTGCCGCTACAAGCTCAAGGACAGCGCCGAGGACGACTCTGATTACAAGCGCATACTGGAGATATTCAAAAAGTACGACGTTCGCTACTTCTTCTATAACGGCGGCAACGACTCCATGGACACCTGCAACAAGATATCCAAATACATGCAGTCCGTGGGCTACGAGTGCCGCATAATGGGCGTGCCTAAGACAATAGACAACGACCTGTTCGGCACCGACCACTGCCCCGGCTATGCTTCCGCCGCCAAGTATGTGGCCACCACCTGCATGGAGATATACAGGGACGCCCGCGTTTACGACACCGGAATGGTATGCGTCATCGAGATAATGGGCCGCCACGCCGGCTGGCTCACCGCAGCCTCCTCCCTTGCCAATATAAGCGGCGAAGGTCCCGACCTCATCTACCTGCCGGAGCGGGACTTTGACCTCGACAGGTTCGTTGCGGATGTAAAGGCCGTATACGAAAAGGGCGGCAAGTGCATAGCCGCCGTATCCGAGGGTATACACGATTCCACCGGCAAGCTCATCGCAGAATACGGCGCGGAGAACGCCCCCGTGGACGCCTTCGGCCACAAGCAGCTTGGCGGCCTGGCCTCCTACCTGGCCAACTACATCAAGGGCACGCTGGGCTGCAAGGTTCGCGGCATAGAGTTCTCCCTGATGCAGCGCTGCGGCGCGCACCTGGCCTCCCTCACCGATATCCAGGAATCCTTCCTCTCCGGCAAGACCGCCGTACTGGAGGCCATATCCGGCACCACCGACAAGATGGTAGGCTTTGAGCGCAAATACGATGAAAATGGCAGCTACGTCTGCGGCATAAAGCTCATGGACCTTACCGACGTTGCCAACACCGAAAAGAAGGTTCCCCTTGAATGGATCAACCGCGAGGGCAACAACGTGAACAAGGAATTCATTGACTACGCCCTGCCCCTCATTCAGGGAACCCCGGATCGCCCCCTTGAAAACGGCCTGCCCCGCTTCGCAAGGCTGAAGAAAATTCAGGCGAAATAAAACAACGTTTATGCAGGCGGCGCACCCTTTCGGGTGCGCCGCTTTTTCGATACACTAACTGCCCCGGTGACCCGGGGCAGTTATATTCAGCCGTATTATTCTTCTGCTTCTGTCTTGCTGCTTTCCAGCATCTCCGGGAAGGGCCAGCCCTTTATGCCGCCCTCGATAATATAGAAGCGGGTCTGGTCGATCTTTTTCTCGTTTACATAGTAGCTTATGGCGTTCTCCGCGCCGCCCTTGCCTTCCATGCACATCACATATATAGGCAGGTCGTTCTCGGTAAGCTTATCCGTTACCTTATCCAGCCTCTTGCGAAGGTCCTCGGTATTGGCAGGATACGCCTTGGTTTCTATGGAGCCGTGGAGATGCCCGTCCTCCTTGTAGCTGTCCTTTGTCTGTACGGAGAGCAGTATCATATCCTCCTTGGCCTCGATCTTGGTCTTGAGCTCATCAGGGGTGATGTACTGGTAATTGGGGGTCACTTCCAGCATATCCGCATAGGGCCAGTTGGTGCCGCCGCCTTCAAGTATGTAGAACTTGCGCGGGTCTATGCCCTTGGTAGCCCAGTGGTTTACGGCGTTGTACGCGCCGTTGGTGCCGCTCATGCAGATGAGCACTATGGGGTCAAGTGTCTTTTCTATCTGCTCGTTCAGCTCGTCCAGAGCGTCCCACTGCTCCTTGTTTGTATTGGGGAAAGAATAGGTGGGTATGGAGCCGGGCAGGTGGCCGGCATCGTAATATTCGCTCTGACGGATATCTATAAGCATGACGTTCTTGTTTTCTTCAAGCAGCTTTACCAGATCGTCGAGAGCGATATAGAGATAATCTATGTTGTACCACTTGAGCTCCTCATAAGGCCAGCTCATCTGGCCGCCCTCAAGTATCCTCAGCCTGCTCTCGTCAACGCCCTTTTCCGCATAGTAGTCGTAGGCGTTTTCCGCGCCGGTCTTGCCGCCCAGACCCACTATAATGACGGGGCCTTCCTTCTCATCTATCTTTTCGAGGGCGGTATCCAGCTTGGCCTTCAGCTCATCCGTATCCGCGGGATATGCGTAGGTAGAGATGGCGGTAGGCAGATGGCCCTGGGCGTAGTACTCCTCAGGCTGTATATCAACTATGACCTTTTCGTCGCCATTCTCTATCATTGTCTTTACTTCGTCGGCAGTGATATACTGATATTCCTTGGCGGGAGCTTCTTCATCGCCGGGGAGCTGCTCGGCGTTCTCCTGCTGCGCACAGCCGGCGAACAGGCCTATTGCCATCAGCACAGCCATTATCAGGGACAACTTCTTCATGGTATCTTCTCCTTATATGTTGCTTTATATGTTTCCTTGGTTTCCGCATTTGCATTGCATGGGCTTCCGCCCTCTCACAGCCGAACCGGCTGTCAGGGTTAGCCTCCTCACCCAACGGGGCAGGGCGTCACTACAGGCTGAGGTATGACTATCTCGGGTATCTTGGTCCTGCGGGGTTTGGGGCTGGCCTTTGGCGTAGGAGTAGGCAGGGGGCTGGGCTCCGGGGTGGGCGTGGGAGCGGGACCCAGGCTTATGTATACCGTCACCTTTTCGTCGCCGTCTATCTCCTGTCCCGCACTTACGCTTTGCAGGGCGACCAGACCCTTTGGCACCTTCTCGGAGGATACGAACAGTATGTCGGCATCGATGCCCTTATTTTTAAGTATGCTCTGAGCTACGTCAGCAACTTCGTATGTGAGGTCCGGCATCTCCAGAGGCTGGCTATCTGCTGCGGGCTCTTTGTTCTGCTTTGCGCCCTGTATAAAGTTTGTATAATAATACCATCCGCCCGCGCCTATAAGGGCCACCGCGGCTATTATGCCTATGACAAGGCCGGCCTTGCCCTTCTTTTTGGGCTGCTGGTCCTCGCTGTAATCGTCTATATCGTCCATATCGTCGGGCGTTTCCTCCGCCCTGGCCTCATTAAGCTCATCCTCGGCTCTTTCGATGTCCTCCTCGGCATGGGCGAGGTCGGCCTCTGCCGCTTCAAAGGCCTGCTCCGCCGCGGTTATTACGCTCTCCGCCGCGTCCATATCCTTTACGGTTCTGAGGGTGCTTTGGGCCTTGTCCACAGCTTCCTGAGCCTTTCCGGCTTTCGCCTGGCTCTGATGGAGCTTTTCTTCCAGCTCGTTTATCCGTTCCTCTTCCTTATTCATACTTCTTACCTATCGATCCAATATGTTGATTTATACATTTTGCGTCATGATTGGCGCTTTGTCAACAAGCGGCCAACCACGATTTTATTAACAAATTATGAATTTACGTAATTTTTTATTATTCGTAATATTCCGGCTTGAGAACTCCCACGTAGGGCAGGTTGCGGTAGAAGTTGTTGAAGTCCAACCCGTAGCCCAGCACGAATTCGTTGGGTATGACGAAGCCGGTATAGTCCGGTGTGATATCGCATTCTCTGCGGGAAGGCTTATCCAGCAGGCAGCATATTTTAAGGGAGGCGGGCTCTCTTGCCTCCAGTACCTTCTTAAGGTGCTTAAGAGTATGGCCACTGTCCATTATATCCTCGATTATGAGCACATGGCGGCCGGTTATGCTGGTATCCATATCCTTGGCTATGCGCACTATTCCGGAGGTTCTCTTGCCGTTGCCGTAGCTGGATATGGACATGAAGTCCAGCTCTGTCATACAAGTCATATGCCGCACAAGGTCGGAAAAGAAGTGGACAGCCCCCCTGAGTATGCAGACGCATATCACGTCCTTGCCCTCGTAATCCTCCGAAAGCTGAGCGCCCAGCTCGGCTATGCGCCTTTGCAGCTCCTCCTCGCTTACCAGCACCTTATCCACTACCTTATTAAGATCGGTCTTTTCTGCCATGTTGAACCCCCGATTATGTAAAAATTATTTGTTCACTGCTCCGCAACGTACGTTACACGAAGCACCCGCTTCGTGTTTTCTTCCACCTTTACCTTATCGGAAATACCGTAGCCCGGTATGAACAGGGCGTCGCTTCCCGAAAAGAGTATGGGCATATTTCGTTGATCCCTCGGCACTTTTCTGTCTATGAAAAAGTCCTTGAGCTTCTTTCTGCCGCCCGAGCCTATGAGCTGAAACCTGTCCCCATCTCTCCGGGTACGCACCCTGAGGCCGGCAGGCAGCTTGTCCCTGTCAATATAGGCGACAGTATTGTTTTTTATTATACCACCTTCGACAGCTTCTGCAAAGAAAAAACCTCCGGCAAACCGGGTTTCCCCCTCAATATTGAAGGGCACGTCCACTTCATTGGCATTTTGCCGGATTCCAAAGCAGATGCTGCCATAGCTCACCCATGCGCTTATGTGAGGTATATCCGCATGGGCGCCGGTTTTTGCCGTAAGCATGTCCATTATGCGCTCTATGTGGCAGCGCTCTACATCCGCCGTGGCCCCTGCCTCGAACACCGCAATGCGTATGGCCCGGCTCTTTAGGGGCAGCGGCAGCGCGGCAAGCCTGGCCCTGTCGTAGCCTTCCTCTGTCTTTGCATCCCTGAGTGCGTTGCGGGCCAGCCCGTCCAGATATTCCTCGTCCTGCCGCAGCAGCTCGCCCATGGAACAAAGCCCCTCCACAAAGCACGGGTTCAGGTTATCCTGAATGTAGGGGATAAGATCGAGGCGTATCCTGTTCCGGCTGGCGTCCCGCTCAAGGTTGGTGCTGTCGGTGCAGTATTTCAGGCCGTTATCCGCTGCGTATTCCTCTATTTCCCGTCTTCTGGCCCAGAGCAGCGGGCGTATTATATTGCCGTAGGCGGGCTCCATGCCCACGAGCCCCTTCAGGCCGCTGCCCCGTATGAGGTGCAGCATTATGCTCTCCGCCTGATCGTCCATGTGATGGGCGACGGCTATTTTATCCGCGCCAAGTTCTTTCGCGGCCCTATGGAAGAATTCATAGCGCTTCTCCCTCGCCGCCTGCTCCAGCGTCTTGCCCTCCGCCCTGGCTATACCGGGTATATCCAGTTTCTCGCAGACCAGCGGCACCCTCAGCCCTTTGCACAGTTCCTCGACGAAGCGCTGGTCGTGATACGCCTCCGCCCCCCTTATACCGTGGTTGAGGTGGGCCGCGCAAAGCTCAAAGCCCCGCTCCGGCGCTATTTTCAGCAGCACATGCAGCAGCGCCACCGAATCCGCGCCGCCGCTCAGGCCCACCAGCACCCTCTCGTTTTTATTTATGAGGCCGTATTTGTCTATGGCGTTTTTTACTTTGCTTTCGAGTTTTTCCATATAAATAAGTATATCCCCCCTGCATCGGTTTGACAAGGCGCAGGAGGGAACATATAATTATTAAGTACCAGCAGGTACATACCCTAATAAATTCACCGTCGGGAGAGGACAAAGCATATGAAGCTCGGAGTAGTAGGACTTCCTAACGTAGGCAAAAGCACACTTTTCAATGCCATAACCCAGGCAGGGGCACAGGCCGCCAATTACCCCTTCTGTACCATAGAGCCCAACGTGGGCGTGGTAGCGGTGCCGGACAGCCGCTTGGACGTGCTTTCCGAAATGTACCACCCCGAAAAATACACCCCCACCGCAATAGAGTTCGTGGACATAGCCGGCCTTGTGCGCGGCGCATACCGGGGCGAGGGTCTTGGCAACAAGTTCCTTTCCCATATCCGGGAGGTGGACGCCATAGTCCATGTGGTGCGCTGCTTTGAGGACGAAAACATAGTCCACGTGGACGGCTCGGTAGACCCCGTCCGCGACATGGAAACCATAAATATAGAGCTGATATTCGCTGACATGGATACCATGGACAAGCGCATAGAGAAAGCCGAAAAGAACAGCAAGTCCGGCGACAAGAAGCTTCTGGCCGAGGTGGAGTTCCTCAAACGCATAAAGTCCCATCTGGAATCCGGCAAGCCGGTGCGCAGCATGGAGCTAACGGAGGACGAAAGGGAATACGTTGATGGCCTGTTCCTGCTCACCTCCAAGCCCGTCATATATGTGGCCAATATATCCGAGGACGATATCGGCCGTGACCTGCCCCAGGTAGACGCCCTGTACAGGGCGGCAGCCGCCGAACAGGCAGGCGCCCTGACCATATGCGCAAAGGTAGAAGAGGAGATCTCCGAGCTTTCCCCCGAGGAAAAGCAGGACTTCCTCAGGGAGATGGGCATAGGCGAAAGCGGCCTGGATAAGCTGATAAAGGAATGCTACTCCCTGCTGGGCCTCATAAGCTTCCTCACCGCCGGCCCCAAGGAGGTAAGGGCATGGACGATAGTCAAGGGCACCAAGGCCCCTCAGGCGGCGGGCAAGATACATACCGACTTTGAAAAGGGCTTCATAAGGGCAGAGGTAGTGAACTTCAATACCCTTGTTGAGCACGGCACAATGGCGGCCTGCAAGGAGAAGGGCCTTATCCGCAGCGAGGGAAAGGACTACGTCATGCAGGACGGAGACATAGTGGTGTTCCGTTTTAACGTGTGATAAATAGGCATAGAAAAGGAACGGCGGCGTGAGCTGTCGTTCCTTTATTTTTCTTTTTGTTTTTACTTATGATACAGCTTCTTTGTCTGGTATTTGGGCTCGCAGGTCACGTTTATTCCCAGCTTGCGGAAGGTGCTGCTGTCCACGCCGGAAAGTATGACCGTTGAGTGAGCTTCACAGCCCCTGAGCTTATCCAGCTGCCGCATGGCCACCTCGGCGGTAGGGTTGGTGGCGGCGGATATGGAAAGGGCGATAAGCACCTCGTCCATGTGCAGCCGAGGATTGTGGTTGCCAAGGTGATTCACCTTCAGATCCTGTATGGGCTCTATCACTATGGGGGATATGAGGTGCATATCCTTCTGTATCCCGCCCAGGCGCTTGAGTGCGTTGAGCAGCACGGCAGCCGAAGCGCCAAGGAGCTTAGTGGTCTTGCCGGTGACTATTTCGCCATCGGGCAGCTGTATCGCCGCGGCAGGCTCCCCGGTCTGCTCCGCCCGGGCTACCGCCGCGTCTATTACGGGCCTGTCCTTTACGGTTATGCCAAGCTGGTTTATGAGCAGCTTTATCTTTTCAGCAGGCCGGCTGTCGCTCATTCCCTGACGGGCAGAGCACATGGCGGCGTAGTAGCGGCGTATTATCTCCTGACGGGAGGCCTCGCAGCATACCTCATCGTCCGTTATGCAGTTTCCCGCCATATTCACCCCCATGTCCGTGGGAGACTTGTAGGGGGACTCGCCGTATATCTGCCTGAACATGGCGTTGAGCACCGGGAATATTTCCACGTCCCGGTTGTAGTTGACGGTGGTGACGCCGTAGTTTTCAAGATGGAAGGGGTCTATCATGTTCACATCGTTCAGATCCGCCGTGGCTGCCTCGTAGGCAACGTTCACCGGATGCTTGAGAGGCAGGTTCCATATGGGGAAGGTCTCGAACTTGGCATAGCCCGCACGGACGCCCCTCTTGTTCTCATGATAAAGTTGGGAAAGGCAGGTAGCCATCTTGCCGCTGCCCGGGCCGGGAGCGGTCACCACCACCAGAGAGCGGGTAGTCTCAATGTACTCGTTGAGTCCGTATCCCTCGTCGCTGACAATGGTTTCTATATCGTTGGGATAGCCGGGAATAGGATAGTGGCGGTATACCTTTATGCCCAGCTGCTCCAGACGGCGCTGGAATACGCCGGCGGCGCTCTGTCCGCGGTACTGGGTAATCACCACGCTGCCCACGTACAGGCCTATGCTTCGGAATGCGTCTATGAGCCTCAGCACATCCAGATCGTAGGTTATGCCCAGATCGCCTCTCACCTTGTTCTTCTCGATATCCGCCGCGTTTATGGCGATGACTATCTCAGCCTGGTCCTTCAGCTGGAGAAGCATGCGCACCTTGCTGTCAGGCTCAAAGCCCGGCAGCACGCGGGAAGCGTGAAAGTCGTCGAAGAGCTTTCCGCCAAACTCCAGATACAGCTTGCCGCCGAACTGGGCAAGCCTGTCCATAATATGCTCTGACTGCATGGAAAGGTATTTCTGGTTGTCAAAGCCTATCTTCATTCCCTTTTTCCCCCTTGTTTTATCAAAAAAATATATAAATATGCAGTTTTGACCTAATTTAATATTATATAACCTTGCACAACCCTTTTACAATTGCCCTTTACCATAAGATTTGAGTATATTTCCAAAAGCAGCGCGTATAACAAAAAACGCGAAGGAGACGAAAGCTCCGCCGCGTTTGATTTTATTTATCATATCCAGCGCGCATGGGAGAAGGGGGTCATCACGGCGCGCACCTTTCCCTTTACCTGCCAGTAGGGTATGAAGCCCACATGGCGGCTGTCCCCGCTGTTGTTGCGGTTGTCGCCCACCACGAAAAGGCTCCTTTCCGGAACCGTGACCTCCGGCATTTCGCTGTCCTCTATATAGCCGTCCCAGTAGGCGCTCTCGTCCAGTTTTTCGCCGTTGAGGTATATGGCCCCATCGGATATGCTTATCCTGTCCCCCGGCACGGCTATAACGCGCTTGACGCACTTTTCCGTGTGGTAGGGGTAGCGGCAGATTATTATATCGTCGCGCTGCGGCGCGGAAACGGTATATGTGAGCTTTTCCGTGAACATCCCCTCCCCGCCCACGAGCGTGGGGTACATAGATATGCCTATGCACTGCACCGGCTCGAATATGAAGGTGCGTATGAATATCGCCACCGCCATGAGCGTCAGCAGGTATATTATGAAGTCGCTGTTTGCCGCCCGCCTGTAAGGCTCGTCTTTTTTATGCAGCTCCTCGCGGGCGTCCCTGAATTTTTTGAGTTCCTTTTTGCTTAGCATCCGGGGTATTTGCCTTCCTTATTTTTTCTTCCCACATGGTAACACTCAAAGCCCCCCTTGTCAAATAATGCCCTTCCTTTTCCCCCATAATTCATCAATAATTCACTATTACCATGCAATGCTTCATGTGTTAAAATTGTTTTTATGAAACGATATATTAAACTTACATGCGGCATTGCCGCCTTATTTATTGTACTGACGCTGGAGGGCTGCGCCAAGCCCGCCGTATCTCCGGAACCCCCGCCCACAGCTGCTCCCGCGCCCTCCACCCCTGCGCCTATACAGGAGCCGGAGAGCCGCTACACCATCGCCTGGATGAGCGACACCCAGCACTACTCCAACAGGTTCCCCTCCACCTTTTACGCCATGACCGCCTATCTGCGGGACGCGGAGAAGGAGCTGAACCTGAAGTACGTTGCCCATACAGGCGACCTTATAAACAACTATGGAAGCGAGCGCCAGTGGGAAAACGCCGTGCGCGCCATGGCCTCCATCGCCAATATACCCGCAGGGGTCTGCGCCGGCAACCACGACGTAAAGCACGACGACGCCCTCTACGATAATTTCAGCCGCTACTTCGGCGAAAAACAGGTAAGCTACCGGGAATGCTATGGAGGAAGCTTTCAGGATAACCGCGGCCATTATGACCTCATCGACGCAGGCAGTACCAGGTATCTCTTCATATACATGGGCTATCACGTTGAGCAGGACGGCATAGAGTGGATAAAGAGCGTGCTGGAGCAGTACCCGGACAGGGTGGCCGTGCTCTGCACCCACGCCTACTTTGACACCGACCTGACGCTGCTCGCAGACGGCAGGCTGCTCAAGGAGGAGATAGTTTCAAAGTATTCCAACGTATACATGGTGCTTTCCGGCCACCGCTACAACATAGCCTGCGTGCCGGAGGAATTCGACGACGACGGCGACGGCACACCGGACCGCAAGGTATACCAGATGATATGCAACTATCAGGCGGCAGACGACCATGGCGGCAGCGGCTATATGATGTTTTTTGACGTGGACGAGGAAAAAGGCGTGATAAACTGCTACACCTATTCGCCGGTGCTGGACGATAAAGTGCGCTTTGACGACATATCAAAGAAAAAGAGACGCTACAGTAACGCCCCTCACGACGAGATGATGACTTTGGAGATACCCTGGGAGCTGACAAATCAAAGCGCAAATTAAAGCGCATACGAAAGCAGGAGCGGGAAAATTCCGCTCCTGCTGTCTTTTATTGGCTTTTATCGGGCTTAGTCGCTTATGCTCCTGCACTCCAGATAGTAACGCTTTTCGTTGGCCTCGCCCATGGAGAAGGTCTTGCGGGGCAGCGCGCCGTCGAATATTACGGTGCGGAAGAACGCACTCTTGTCCATGGGGGGCAGCAGGAAGCCCATGTTGCCTTCCTTGGTACCCAAGTCCATAACCACGTCAGCGCCGTGTATGTAGTCGATGGTGGCGCCGGCAGTCTCCTTGATGAGTATGTCCAGGGCGTTCTGAAGTGTGCCTACCTCCAGCTGAGCGACGGGGTGCTCTACATAGAAGCAGCCTACGCCCTTACCGTTCACGAAGGGGATAACGTGGCCGGCCTTGCCGTCCATGGCCTTGTGGAGCTCGTCCATGCTGTTGAAGCTCCTGACTTCGCAGCTGCCGTTCTGCTCGGTCAGCTTGTTGCTTATCCACTCAACGGCCTTATCGCCTACGTTGAATATTACCCTGTGAATGGGCTCGAATACTATGCCCTCGTCATGTACGTTCTCGAGCTCTACCAGGCAGTAGCGGGCGGGGTGCTCGTCCTTTGCGGTAAGGCCCTTCTCGGCCTTTATCCGCTCCCAGTTGGCCTTTGCGGTAGCGAAGGAATGGTTGCCGTCGCCCATGGCGAAGAGCAGGGGTGCCTGATTGGTGTTATACTTTTTGGCGTATGCGTCTTTATCGATCAGAGCGGTGAGGGCATCGATCGCGCCCTTTATCTGGCCCTCGTCCTTTACGAGGTAGCCCTTTATGTGGCCGCCCTTCTGCATAAGGTCGAAATCATACAGCTTTTCGGTCTTGTCCAGCTTCTCGCCTATGGGTTCTATAACGGTGCGCTCGGGGTCGTCTATGAGCACCAGTATATGGGGCATCTCCAACGGAGCGTCCTTCCTTATTCGAAGGCGGGGAGGTATACGCTCGACTATAGTGCCCTCGGTAGCGCGGATAAGTGTGGTTGAGCCCTTGGTATAGTCGTAGTTCTCCAGATCCAGCGCCACGATCAGTCCCTTGCGGGTCTTGCCGTCCACAGAGCGGACTACATAGGCAAAGCCCTCGCCCTTGTTTTCCAGCACGCCCTTCTCAACGTATTCCTTCATGTGGGCGTTTATAGAGGCTATGCGCTCGGCCTCGTCCGGCTTGTCCAGATACAGCTCGGGCAGCATTATGCGGAGAGTAGAAGGCGCGTCGCCAACTATCTTCTCGGTCTCGTTCCAGTAATCCGGCTGAGAGGTGAACTGGTCGCAGGCTACTACGGCCCACTTGGTCATATCCACGTCCTTGTTGGGGAGCAGCAGTTCAGGTACCCTTACGCCTATGTTATTTGCATACTTTGTCATGAAACAGCCTCCGTCAGTATTTTTTTGTTTTCAAAATAAACTACAAAGATTTTTTAAGTACATAACTATCTTTTTATATCATACATCACACCAAGCCCTCCGGTCAATCAAAAGCAGCTTATTATGTTTTGATTTTTGATTCCTCAGGCTGAATCTTTTTCGCACTTTAAATAACTAAAGCGTCATGATACCATCAGTTGACAAGAGCACACAAGCCCTAAAGGCTTGTTTTGGTACGCTCCTGCGTTCTCGTCGCTTGTATTACATCCAGTAGTACTGCGCTCCTCGGCCTTGGATCGCCCTCAAAACAAGCTCTTTGGGGTCTTTGAGTTTTAGAAGCCAAAGAGTATGGCAGAACAAGGAGGACGAGTGCAGAAATACTGGTTGTATTTCAAATGAGGACGACACAGTTATGCCGTGCTGTTTGGCTTCTAAAACCTTGTGTGTCCTTGTCAACTGATGGTATAATTACATTATAAAACTGACGGGAGGCGACAAGGCAATGTACCGTAACAAGCTTACCACCCCCGAAACGGAGTGGTTTTTCAAGGCTATACTTTCCCTGAAGACGGAGGAGGACTGCGCCCGTTTCTTTGAGGATGTGGCCACAATAGGCGAGGTGCAGGCCATGGCTCAGCGGCTGCACGTGGCAAAGCTCCTTAACGACGGCTGCAAATACTCAGACGTTGCAGAGGTCACCGGCGCCTCCACCGCCACCATATCCCGGGTGAGCCGCTGCCTCACCTACGGGGCGGACGGATACAAGCTGGTTCTGGGCAGGCTGGAGAAGTAACCGTTTTGTCCGCTTATGTTTCACGCTGCACATTTTTTGTAAAAAACACTTGCATTATATCCGCAGATTGGTTATAATACATATCGTTCGCGAGCAATGTGTGCTGATATAGCTCAGCTGGTAGAGCGCGTCATTGGTAATGACGAGGTCCCCGGTCCGAATCCGGGTATCAGCTCCAGAAAAAGCCATCCGATTTGACGGGTGGCTTTTTTGTTATTGATACGGATGTGGGCGCGGTGCTATAATATACGGGCTGTCAAAGCGATACGGGATACCCTTCCATACTTTTCATCAGAGGTAAGATAACATGCGCCGCAATGAAACAAAATATGTGCTGCTGGAGCTGCTTTCAATGGCATTTTTGGCCGCCTCCGGCATATTCGTAAGGTACAGCGTCATATCGCCCATAAACGCAGGCATGTGGCGCTGCCTTTTTGCCCTGCCCGTACTGTATCTTATGTGCCGCAGCGAACTGCCTGCCCTGACGAAAAAGGACTGGCTGATGCTGCTTGCGGCGGGTGTCATGCTTGCGGGGGACGTTGCGCTCTACAATACCGCCTTCTCGTATACCTCCGTAGCAAACGCCACGCTGATAGTAAACCTCACGCCGTTTGTGATAGTACCGGTATCGCGCTTTGTTTTTAAGGAATCAGTGCCGAGGCACTTCCTCATCGGCGCTGCCGTAGCGGTGGCGGGGCTTGTGCTGCTGATGCTGGGAAAGGCTGAGGGGGCGGAGTCCGGCTTTAAGGGGGATCTGCTCTCCATGGCGGCCTGCGTGTTTTACTCGGCGTACATACTGCTTACCTACCGCGCCAGCGGCAGCGTATCCTCCAGCGCCATAATGTTCGTATGCAGCATATCTACCACCGCAGTGCTGTTTATAATAGGCGCGCTCGCGGAGGGGCCAGAGGTGCCCCGCACATGGGCCGAGATATGGCCCATACTGGGAATGACCCTGTCGCTGCAGGTGATAGGGCAGAACCTCCTTGCCCATTGCCAGCACAGCCTGAGCGTGAACCTTTCATCGGTCATATGCCTGTCCGAGCCCGCCTTCGCCGCGGTATACGCCATACTGCTCTTTGGCGAAAAGCCGACGGTCACGGAGCTTCTCGGCATGGCCGCGGTGGTGATCGGCGTGTATCTCGTCAAAAGACAGTACGACGGAGATTAGGATACCGTTCCGTCCCCGCCGGCAGGCAGGCTATGCGCGCCGAGCCCGCTTCGTTCCGTCGGTCCCCCGTGCGCCTTCAGCTATTCTCCTGCCAGTAAGCCTCCGCATCATCTATGTTGTCGAAGGCGTCCCGGTTTTCCTCATAAAAGTCCTCCGAGCCCGTGAAGTCCGCCGCGTTGTATGGGTCGTCCGGCCCGCTGCCGGCAGATGCGGGGCTTGTCGGCCGGAAGCACGGCGTGGGAGATGGTGTGGGCATGGGGTCCGCCGCCCTGCGCCGAGCCGCCTCGCGCCCGAAGTTATCCAGCGCCTGCCGCCGCAGCGCGCTTATCTGGGCAGAATACTCTCCCGGGTAATCCTCGGATATATGGCTGAGTCGGCTTATCACATCATAATAATAAGGGTCCTCCCCCGCCTCATACAGTCTGCGCGCCTCTATGTAGGCTGTCAGGGGATATACGTCCCTGTATCCGTAGGGAAGCTCCTCCAGCAGCCCGAGCGCCTCGTCCATGCTCCCCCCGTCCATGAGCGCCAAGGCCTCTTTATACTTCGCCGCAGCAGCCGCCTCCTGCCTTTCGCTCCCTGCCCCAGGCGGAAGCGCACTTAACGCGAACGCCAGTCCGGCGGCAAGCAGCAGCGCAGCGGTGTATCCTACTATTATTCCTTTTCCTTTAAAAATGCTGTTCACGGCGGCCTCCTGCGGATAGGTGTGTGCGCGGTATCATTTTTAAGTATAGCACATCTGCACCCGCCGGTCTTGCGATAATTGCCGAAACTGTAATATAATATATGGTAATACTATTTTCCCGTTCTCAGCACGGGTACACCTTCTCTTTTTTTATAAAAATAACGTCAAGGAAGTGGAAGCAATGAATAACCGACTTACAGAAGCCTACATAAGCATACTAAAGGAAGAGCTGCTGATGGCAACGGGCTGCACCGAGCCCATAGCCATAGCCTACTGCGCCGCAAAGATGCGCGACATACTGGGCGGCGAGCCGGAGCGCATAGAGGCCGAGGTAAGCGGCAACATACTTAAAAACGTAAAGAGCGTGATAGTGCCTAACACCGGCGGGCTGAAGGGCATAAACGCCGCCATAGCCGCAGGGATAATTGCGGGGAGGGCGGAAAAGGTGCTTCAGGTCATATCCTATGTGACACAGGAGGAGCACAGCCGCATAAGGGAATACATGGAAGTCACGCCGTTGGCCGTGAGCTGCTCGGACAACGGCAGGATGCTGGATATACGGCTCACGGGATACAGGGGCGGCGACAGCGCAATGGTACATATAGCCAACAACCACTCCAACATAATACGCGAGGAGAGGAACGGCGCAGTCCTCATGGAGCTTCCCCCGTCCGACTCCGCAGAGGATAACCTTCAGGATAAGAGCGTGCTGAACATAGAGGACATAGTGCGCTTTGCGGATACAGTGGACGTGGAGCTGGTCAAGCCGCTCCTCGACAACCAGATACGCTGCAACTCCGCCATAGCGGAGGAGGGCCTAAGAGGCGATTGGGGCGCAAACGTGGGGCGCGTGCTGCTTTCCGAGTTCGGCAGCGACATAAAGAACGAGGCCCGCGCCTATGCCGCCGCCGCGTCTGATGCGCGCATGAGCGGCTGCGAGCTTCCGGTGGTGATAGTCACCGGAAGCGGCAATCAGGGCATAACCGCCTCCGTCCCCGTAATAAGATACGCAAAGCACATAGGCGCCAGCGACGAGCGGCTTTACAGGGCCCTGCTGGTATCCGACCTTGTCACCATACACCAAAAGACCGGCATAGGTAGGCTGTCAGCCTATTGCGGCGCGGTCAGCGCGGGCTGCGGCGCGGGCGCGGGCATAGCCTATCTTTTAGGCGGGGATTACAGGGCCATAGCCCATACCATAGTGAACGCCGTGGCCATACTCTCCGGCACTATATGCGACGGGGCAAAACCCTCCTGCGCCGCAAAGATAGCCTCCGCAGTGGAGGCCGGCATATTAGGCTACTATATGTACGTCAACGACCAGCAGTTCCGGGGCGGCGACGGCATAGTTGCAAAGGGCGTCGAGAACACCATACGCAACGTCGGCCTGCTGGCAAGCCAGGGTATGAAGCAGACGGACCGGGTGATACTCAACATAATGACCGGCGATCAGTGCCTGTGACCGGCAGTCACGTAGGCCCGGATACCGTTGCGCTGTTCTTTATGGGCAGCGACAGAAACATATAGTGGTCTACCGATTTTATGTGATATAATAATGCCTGTAGATTTTTCCTGTTGGAAAGGACGGGCATTTTTTATATGAAGAAGTTTCTTGCTGAATTCAAGGAGTTCGCCATGCGCGGCAACGTCATGGACCTTGCCGTGGGCGTCATCATAGGCGGCGCGTTCAAGGGCATAGTGGATTCCCTGGTAAACGACATAATCTCCCCCGTCATAGGCATACTTGCAGGGCAGAACTTCAGCGATAAAGCCCTGAACATCGGCGGGGCTTCCATAGCCTACGGCGCATTCATAACCTCAGTGCTGAACTTTATAATAATAGCCTTCGTGCTTTTTCTGCTTGTCAAGTCCATGAACAAGCTGCACGATATGGTAAAAAAGCCCGAGGAAAAGAAGGAGCCCCGCAAGTGCCCCTACTGCCTCAGCGTAATACCCGATGAGGCTACCCGCTGCCCCCACTGCACCTCAGAGCTTACCGGGGCTGAAAAGTAAGCCATGGCCGACACCTTCACATTAAAGGTCATAGCCCGCATAAAGAGCGACTTTACGCAGAAATTCGGCATACCCCGGCAGAGCAGCCTGGGGGGCGGACAGCTTTCCACCGTGGTATTTGAGCCTGAATACCGGGACGCCAACGCCCTTAGGGGCATCGAGGGCTACTCCCACCTGTGGCTCATATGGGGCTTTTCCATGGTGGAACGCCGGGGCTGGCGTCCAACCGTAAAGCCTCCCCGCCTTGGCGGCAACACCCGTATGGGGGTATTTGCCACCCGTTCCCCCTACCGCCCCAACCCCATAGGGCTCTCCTCGGTAAAGCTGGTATCTATGGAAAACCGTCCCGGCCTCGGCCATGTGCTCACAGTGGAGGGAGCGGATCTTATGGACGGCACCCCCATATACGATATAAAGCCATATCTTTCATTTACCGACAGCCACCCGGAGGCAAAGGACGGCTTTGCCGGAGAAAAACTTGAAAAGAACCTTCATGTGGCCTTTCCGGAGGAGCTGCTTATTGCCCTTCCCGCTGACAAGCGGGAGGCGCTGCTTTCCGCCCTTTCCCAGGACCCGCGGCCCGCATACCAGCAGGACGGGGAGCAGTACGGCTTTGAGTTTTCCGGCTTTGACGTGCGCTTCAGCGTAGACGGCGATACCCTGACGGTATTCGACGTCGCCCCCGCCGGTTCACAGAAGCTTAAATAAAAATCCGAAAACCGTTAATAGAACCGCCACAAGAGTATAACTTTGGGCCAAACTTCCGCCACACCTCCCTGGTATTATATAATCACTTCAAGGAAAGGAGGCGCAATAACAGCCCAATGACAGCAACACGCAACAATACCTACCCGGTAAATTCACCGAAGCCGGGCGTCCCCCCTCCGATAAGTCCCATAGGTTGCCACTCAGAGGGGAGGCGATAGCAGCACACAGAAAACCATAGGCTTTATACAAAGCTTTCTTCCCGGTATTTCCGATAAAACTCCATATACATATTCACAGAGCCGCCTGAGCAAGCAGGCGGCTCTTTTTGTATAATGTAAACACGATGTCAATTATCTCTCTATTGGCTTGCGGTAAAAGCCGCCATGAGGTAAAATATGCTTACCAGTAATATGGAGATTTTTTAAAGGAGATTTTTAATATGGAAGATCTGGATAAGGATATAGTGGTATTCAACGACGAAGAAGGCAACGAGATAGAGCTTGAGGTAGTTGATTACTTCGACTATGAGAACGAGGAGTACGCCTTAATGATAGACCCTGCAGCAGTTGATGACGATGAACGGGATCTGTTCGTCTTCCGTATTCAGGTAAACGGCGAATACGAGGAATTCCTCCCTGCCGATGAGGACAAGATGGATATCCTCTCCAAGATAGTTGATGCCCGCCTGGACTGCGATGCGGAGAGCTGCGAGGGCTGCTCCGGCTGCAGGATAGACGACTGATACTTAGGCAAACTTGGTTTTACGGGGGGCGGCTGCCGCTCTTTTGCGTAACTCCCGCACGGCACCCGCCCCCGCTTTTGATTTTACTCAATTTTTTATTTCATTTCAGGAGGTTTTCTTGTTATGTTTACTGCAAGCGAATTTCGCCGTATAGCCCGGGATAAGCTCAGGGGCCACTGGGGCAGATCTGTTTTGGTAACCTTTATATTCAGCCTCATATGCGGCATAAGCAGCATATACAACCTTGCAAAAAATATGGGCCATATGGACTTTGATATGCTCTTCGCCGGCAATTATAACGATTTCCTTGCCGGGTTCGCGGCGGCGGATACAGAGACAAGTCTCTTTGGATCACTTATAGCCCTTGTGCTGAGCATAGTCGTGCTGCTGTTCTCAGGGGCGCTGGAAATGGGCCTTAACAAGTATTACATAGACCTTGTGGCTGAGAACCGTCAGGGTGAAGTATCCGTCATATTCTCCCGGTTCGATATATTCCTTAAGGCGATGGGTCTCAACCTCTTTATGGCGCTGTTTATATGGCTCTGGTCGCTGCTGTTTATCGTGCCCGGCATTATAGCCGCCTACCGCTACCGCCTTGCCCCCTATCTTATGGCGGAAAATCCCAACCTGGGCATTCGCGAGGCGGTAAACATGAGCAAGGAGCTCATGGCGGGCCACAAGTGGCGGCTGTTCTGCCTTAACCTGTCCTTCATAGGCTGGGGCATACTCAGCGCCCTGACCTGCGGCATAGGAGACCTTTGGCTCAACCCCTATATCTACGCCGCCAACGCCGCCTTCTACGTTGACCGCACCGGACGCAATATCCCCATGGCAGGGGAGCCCAATCCTGACCCGGCGGTATAAGGGGAAGCCAAGCACCATAAAATACTTCAGGAATAAGCCTGTCAAGGCTCAATATCCGGAGGAAAAATGGACATTACCATTCAGATGCGCAGCCTTGAGCTGCTCATCAAAATGCTTAAAAGGGACATGGATGGCATACCCGCCTACGGCTACGCGCGTCAGATGGGGAGCCTTCCCCTTCTGTCCGCAAGGGAATCCCTGCCTCGCTGCACCCCTGAGGAGGCGGGCCTTTCCAGCACGGTAGTGGAGCGGTTCTTCAGGAACCTTTCCGATAATACCGCCGAGCTGGGCATACATTCCGCAATGCTGCTGCGCCACGGCAAGGTCTTCGCCGAGGGATATTACGCCCCGTATCGGCCTGAAATCCCCCATATGCTGTACTCTGCCAGCAAGAGCGTCACCTCTACCGCCATAGGTATGGCTGTGGACGAGGGGCTCATGGATATAGACGAGCGCCTGGAGGACATATTCCCCGGCTATGCCGGCAAGCCCGCAAACAAGTGGTCGAAAATGCTGACGGTACGGCACCTCCTCACCATGAGCACAGGGGTCCGCTTCAACGAGGTGGGCAGCGCTCTGGACGAGGACTGGGTAAAGATGTTCATGGAATCCGTACCAAAGTTCGAGCCGGGCACCCAGTTTGAATACAATTCGCTCAATACCTATATGCTCTCAGCCGTACTGAGAAAAAAGACGGGCATGAGCCTTACCGAATTCCTCACCCCCAGGCTGTATGAGCCGCTGGACATACGCAGCCACCACTGGGAGACATGCCCCAAGGGCATGGAAAAGGGAGGCTGGGGGCTGAGCCTCTGCATAGAAGACCTTGCCAAGATAGCCCAGCTGTATTTAAACAGGGGGGTATGGAATGGACGGCGGCTCCTCTCCGAAGAGTGGATAGACGCCGCTACCTCGCCCCAGATACCCACTCCAAACGGCGAAATGAGGCACGGCTACGGCTACCAGATATGGATGAGCGGCGGCGGGGCTTACCAGTTCAACGGCGCTTTCGGTCAGTATGCGGTAATATTCCCACAGTACGATGCTGTGGCTATAATATACTCCGGCAGCACACAGCTCTTCGCCAAGACGTCCCTAATGCAGCTGCTTGATTCCTGCTTCTGGGCCTGCTCCGACAGGGAGCTCGCGCCTTACCCTCCAGGCTATGACAGCCTGAAGGTGTATCTCGCCAAGCTGGTGTTTTCTCCCGAGCCTGAAAGGAAGGGGCTCGGAACGGACAAAATCGCCTTCAATAAGATACGCAGCCTGCTTGACGGCAGGGAGTTCCGCCTTTTCGACAACTACGGCTCCCTTTTCCCGCAGCCGCTGCAAAACGTTCACGGCTGCTACAGCAAGGGTGCGGACATAATACGCTTCAGCTCAACGGAAAAGGGCCTGGCGGTCACATTTTACGAGCAGTGCGAACGCAATACGGTATACATAGATATGGACGGAGGTTTTACGGATTCCGTCTTTATAATGAAGGAGGAGCAGCATCTGGTCTCCACCCGGGGAATATGGTCCGCAGGTGAAAACGAAGCCTGCATTACGCTGTTCACCAGCTTCCTCGAAACGCCGGATACCCGTATAATTGAGCTTCGCATACTCAACGAAAGCATAGAGGCGGTGTTCGACGAGACGCCCACAGCCGAAGGAGCCACCAAAATGCTCCTGGAGCTGGTTGGCCTTGTGGACGACAACTCCATGAAGCGGCTGCTTCCCGCCATGAAGCATGTCCCGGGCATGAGCGAAAGCACCATAACCGATATAGTCAAAAAATACGCAGCGCCCCGCTCCTTCGGGCGGGAGATACACCTGCATCAATGCATATTGTAGCAAAGCAAAAAACTAAGCATACGGAGGTGAACATTTCAAATGAAAAAACAGCCTGTACTCGTATTGCTTGCCGCTGGCATGGGCAGCCGCTACGGCGGGCTAAAGCAGATCGACCCCATCGATGCCGCGGGTAACCTGATAATCGACTTTTCAATCTACGACGCAATACGCGCCGGCTTCCACGACATTGTGTTCATAATCAAGCATGAGATTGAGCAGGACTTCATGGATGCCATCGGCAGCAGAATATCCCAGCGCGCCAACGTCAAGTGCGCGTTTCAGGAGATGAATAAGCTGCCCCATGGCCTGAAGGCTCCAGAGGGCCGCACAAAGCCCCTCGGCACCACCCATGCCCTGCTCTGTGCAAGAGACGAGATCGGCGGCAGACCCTTCGCCGTCATTAATTCCGACGACTACTATGGCCCTGCCGCTTATAAACAGCTTTACGAATTCCTCGCCGGAGACACGCCCTCAGACGAGCAGCTGATGATAGGCTATAAGCTGGAAAATACCCTCACCGAAAACGGCAGCGTAGCCCGGGGCATATGCGAGGTGGACGATGAAGGCTTTCTCACCCACATAGTGGAGCGGCGCAGGATATTCAAGCGGGAGCACGGCGGCGCTTTTACAGAGGACGACGGCAAAACCTTCATCGGGCTTCCGGAGGGCACCCCCGTCTCCATGAACTGCTGGGGCTTCAAGCCGGATATCCTTCCCATGCTGGAGGATGTATTCAAAGCCAATTTCGAAGCGGGCATAAAGGAGAACCCCGCCAAATATGAGGATCTGCTGCCCAACGCTGTGCAGACCCTTATGTCCTGCGGCAAGGTTCGCGTAAAGGTCGAGAAAAGCCCCGACCGATGGTTCGGCGTGACATACAAGGAGGATAAGTCCGCGGTTATGGAGAGCATAGAGAAGATCAAGGCTCAGGGCGTATACTCCGAAAAGCTCTGGGACTAATTCATCAAAGGAGAAACAGTTTATCAATGTGTGGAATAGTAGGCTATATAGGCCCCAAGCAGGCCGCGCCCCTCATACTGGAGGCCCTCAAAAAGCTTGAATACCGCGGCTATGACTCCTCAGGCATAGCCATTGCAGACGGCAATAAGCTTAGCGTCGTGAAGGCCAAGGGCAGGCTTAGCGTGCTGGAGGAAATGACGGATGGCGGCAGGTCCCTGCCCGGCTGCCTTGGCATAGGCCATACCCGCTGGGCAACCCACGGGGAGCCCAACGACGTAAACGCCCACCCCCATCTCAGCCAGCACGGCGATGTGGCTCTGGTTCACAACGGCATAGTGGAAAACTACATCGAGCTCCGTGATTTTCTTACCGAGCAGGGCTATTCCTTCATGTCCGAGACTGATACGGAGATAGCCGCAAACCTTGTGGAGCACCTTTACAGGAGCAACCGCGAGGACGGCCCCGAGGCCGCCATACGGGAGGCCCTTAGCCTCATCTCCGGCGCGTTCGCCCTGGGCATAATCTTTGCCGATCACCCGGATACCCTTTATGCCGTGCGCAAGGACAGCCCGCTTATAGTCGGCGTGGGCAAGGGGGAAAACTTCATCGCCTCAGACGTGCCTGCAATACTCAAGCACACCCGCCAGGTGATACGCCTTGACGAATATGACATGGCTGTGCTTACTGCCGGCAGCGTGAAGATATACAACCGCTACGGCGAGGAGCTGCACAAAAACATAGAGCATATCCAATGGGACGCTGACGCCGCCGAAAAGGGCGGATATCCCCACTTCATGCTCAAGGAGATAATGGAGCAGCCCGACGTGATACGCAACACCGTCCGCCCCCGTATAAAGGAGGGCGCCATAGACCTCGGCCTTTCCCATATATCGGCGGAGGACATACTGGCCTGCGACAGGATATTCATAGTGGCCTGCGGCTCCGCAAGCTACGTAGGCCAGGTGGCGAAGCACTACATCGAGCGTTACACCCGCATACCCGTCACGGTGGAGCTGGCATCGGAGTTCCGCTATTCCAATCCCATAGTGACTGACAGGACCATAGCCATAGTTATAAGCCAGTCCGGCGAGACTATAGATACACTTTTTGCCCTGCGCGAAGCAAAAAAGCGCGGCGCCCACGTGCTGTCCATAGTAAACGTAGTGGGCAGCACCATCGCCAACGAGAGCGAGGATGTCATATATACCTGGGCCGGCCCCGAGATAGCCGTGGCCACCACCAAGGCTTACAGCGCGCAGCTTTCCGTATGCTATCTGCTTGCCCTGTACATGGGACATTGCCGCCATATGGTAAACGACGGCGAGCTTAAGGACTGTCTGGACGCCATTGAGGAGCTGCCCGGCCTTATGCGCGGCCTTCTCGAAAAGTCGGACCATATCAAGTATCTTGCGTCGCTCCATTTCAGCTGCCGCAACATATACTTCATAGGCCGCAACATAGACCACGCTCTGGCTCTGGAAGGCTCCCTCAAGCTGAAGGAGATATCCTACATATTCTCCGAGGCGTATCCTGCGGGCGAGCTGAAGCACGGCACTATCTCCCTGATAGAGCCCGGCTCCCTGGTAGTGGCCCTCTGCACCTACAGCCCCCTGACCGAAAAGATGATAAGCAACATGCGCGAGGTAAAGGCCCGGGGCGCAGTAGTGCTGGCGCTTGCCACTGAGGGCACTCCCGGCGTAGAGGAAACCGCCGATCAGGTCATGTGGATACCCAAGACCGATCCCTTTGTTCTGCCCTCGCTGGCCATACTGCCCCTACAGCTCTTCGCCTATTACGTGGCTCTGCTCAAGGGCTGCGATATCGACAAGCCGAGGAACCTTGCCAAATCGGTAACGGTGGAATAAAGACGGATATCAAAAAAAGTGGCTGAACGCCACTTTTTTTATGTCCGTTATCAGAATATCCTCCACGCGCAGATGAAGTTGCGCCTGGACCAGTCGCCCATGCAGCTGCGGTGTATGACTCTGCTGTTGCCGCTGGAGGCGTCTATCATCGTCCCGTCGCCCATGGCTATTCCCACGTGGCCGCGGAATACGATTATGTCGCCCCTTTGCAGGGAGGATAGGGAGGTGACCTTAGTGTAGCCCGATACGCTGCGCCAGCCGGAGGAGGTGAGGTACTTCTGGTTCACGCCCGCCTGCCTCAGACACCAGTATACAAAGCCCGAGCAGTCGAACCTATCCGGCCCCTTGCCGCCCTTTGAGTACCGGCAGCCTATCTTGCTCTGGGCCGCGGAGATGAACCTGTCAACGCTGCCCATGGTGCCGGTAAGCGCGCCGGTGCCGCCGCCTGAGGAGCTGCTTCCCGACGATGAGCCGCCCGAGGAGGGCTTATAGTTGCTGGGCGCCTTCTTGGCCTTGCTGGAGAACAGCGCGGCCATGGTGCCCTTGCCTACCTTGCCGTCGGAGCTGAGCTTGTTGCGCTTCTGGAAGGCCGATACGGCAGACTCGGTTGAGGTGCCGAAGTATCCCGTGGCGCTGCTCTTGAGGTAGCCAAGCTCCTTTAGCCGCTTCTGAATTTTTGTTACGTTGCTGCTGGTCTCGCCCAATGATATTACGCTGGCCTTGGCGTTCCTGCTCATGAGCAGCTCCTTAGTGGAGGGGCCTATGTAGCCGTCCACCGTAAGGCCGTTCTGCCGCTGGAAGCTCTTGACCGCGTTCACGGTGTCCCTCCCAAAGGTACCGTCAGGGGTGCTGGAAAGGTAGCCCAGCTTGTTGAGCCGCTTCTGATAGCGAAGCACATCGTCGCTCTTTTCGCCGTACTTCAGGCTCTTTGGCACCGCGTCCTCGCTGTAGAGCATTTCGCGGGTCTGGGTCCCCACCTTGCCGTCCACGCTGAGGCGGTTGTTTTTCTGGAACTCTATGACCGCCTTCTCGGTCTCCTCGCCGAAATAGCCTGTGACCTTATCCAAATAATCCAGCTCACGAAGTCTCGACTGTATATCCTCCACATCGGAGCCGCTTATACCCAGATCCGCCATGTATGTGAGCGCCTCGTCGGAGAACAGCTTCTCGTAGGTCGCCCTGTCCACCACGCCCGTCACCGTAACGCCGTGCTGGCGCTGGAATATTTCCACCGCCTCCTTCGTGTTGGGGCCGTAGTAGTTGGTAGGCTCGTCGTTGTCCATATAGCCGAGGTCCATCAGCCTCTGCTGTATCTCGGCTATGTTCTCATCCTCAAAGCCCTGCTGGAAATACAGCGGCTTGGGGGTAGGCCCCGCCGCAAGCTCCTTTGCCTCCCTGTCCGCCTGAACATTCTCATAGTCGCCTGTAAGGTCTACTATGCCGGCGGAGGAGGTTATTACGCCCTGCATACTCTGCTGAGGCCGGTTGGCGGATATTACGGATATGCCCGCTATGAGCAGCACGAGGCAGCCCAAAAATGCGCACAGCGACGTTATGGTGCGCTTATCCCGGCGCTTTACGCCCAGCGCGAGCCGCCCTATGGCCCCGCCTATGCCGCCGCGCCTGCCGAAGCGCCGCAGGGAAAGCCCCAGCCGCCTGAATGCGTTTTGCAGTATGGTCTTTATGTTTGATAAGCCTCGGCTTTTTTTCATCTGCCAGCGTCTCCCGGATATCCAAAATATAAAATACTGTCTGAAATATTATAGCACAAATATTATAAAGCAAAATCAAACAAATCGTAAACCCGCAAGGGAGCGTGTCCTTCTGCATTTTCAGGGCAATTTTGGATTTTGCGTCTATCAAAATGCCCCGCTCGGGGTTATAATGATAAAAAAGCACGATCGGGGGAATATCTAAAGCATGATAATCGTCGGCATATGCGGCGCCAGCGGCAACGGCAAGAGCACCCTTGCGAAGGAAATAGAGGACTCCCTTACCTGCACCTCGGCAATAATCGGCCTGGACTGCTATTACAGGGACCATTCCGACCTGCCCTTTGAGGAGCGGGTACATATAAACTACGACGAGCCGGATATATTTGACTTTGACCAGCTTTATGCCGACATACAGCGTCTGCAAGGCGGTCTTCCCATAACCAGAAAGGGCTACGACTATGCCAGGCATATGCGGGCGGACAGCGACGAGCTGATACAGCCCATGGACGTGCTCATACTCGAGGGCATACATATGTTCCGCGATAAGCGCATAACCGACCTTATGAGTCTTAAGGTCTACATGCACGTGGATATAGACGTGTGCCTGCTCCGCCGCATAAAGCGGGATATACGGGTTCGCGGACGCTCCATAGAAAACATAGCCGAGCAGTACATGGCGACCGTAAAGCCCATGTACGAGGAATACATAAGCAAATACATTCGGGAGGCCGACTTTGCCGTAATGCGGGGCGGCAGGAACCGCATGGCGATAGACGCCATTTCCGCCTACATCTCCGCCAAGCTCCTCGCGGAAAAATTCGACCGCGAGGCGAAGCAGGAGGCTCTCAAAAATTCAGCTTCGGAGGGTTCCATTGAAGGATAAGCAGGATATGGAGGGCCTTTGGAAGTCCTCGAGAAGATACATTTTTATAGTGGCCTTCGGCGTCATATTATATGAGATAATCGAAAACCTGACCGCCGTAAAAAGCTCAGTCGGGGGCTTTTTCGACGCCATCAGCCCCATATTCATAGCTATGGCCATAAGCTTCATAGCCAATATGCCCATGTGCTTTCTGGAAAACAGGCTGTTTTCAAAATGGCGCGCCTCAAAGCTCAAGCGGGTAATATGCGTGGTGATGGCGATGCTGTTCGTGCTTTCCATAATCACGGTGCTGATAGTGATAGTAGGTCCCAAGCTGGTAGACAGCATAAAATCCCTGGCGGAAAACTACGATTCCTACTCCAAGAGCCTGATTAAATGGGGCACCGACGTATGGGAAAGGCTGAACCTCAACGATGACATAGCCGTAAAGGTTCGCCAGGTGTCCGAGGACATATTGGACAAGCTGGACGGCTTCATAAGCGGTCTCGCCTCCGGCCTGCTGCGCTTTACCGTAAGCACCGTGGGCGTGGTCGTGGATATGCTCTTTGCGCTGATAATCAGCATATACGCCCTCGCGAACAAGGAAAACCTGCTGTGCCAGTGCCGCAAGTTCATAAAAGCCGTGTTCAACGAGCAGCATGCCGCAAGAATATTGGATGTATGCGCCCGCACCAATAAATCGCTGCACAACTATGTATACGGTATGCTCATAGAGTGCTTTATACTCGGCATGATGTGCTTCATGGGGATGCAGATACTGGGCTTCCCCTTCGCAGTGCTGATAAGCGTTATAGTAGGAGCTTCCCAGATGGTGCCCATAGTGGGCCCATGGGTATCAGGCGCAATAGGCCTCTCCATAATATTCGTTGTGGACCCTCCCCGCGCCCTGTGGTTCATAGTGTTCGTGCTGGCCATACAGCAAATAGAGGGCAACCTCATATATCCCAAGGTGGTTGGAAACGCAGTGGGCATATCCGGATTGTGGGTGATGATAGCGGTGCTGTTCGGCGCCCGTCTCTTCGGACTAATGGGCGCCATACTCTGCGTGCCCATAATGGCGGTGCTGTATACCCTTATTGGGGAATGGGTGAATAATCGGCTGGAGGAAAAGCGCGCCATTGCCCAGCGAGACGAGAAATGACGGAAATAAAAAAGCGGCCCTGGAGCCGTTTTTTTATTTATCTATATCACTGAGCTTTCTTAAGCTGCTGAACTTCGGAGTTGAGGTTTTTAACGACTATCTTGAGCAGTTCCACATCGCTTTGCAGCTCGTCTACTTTGCTCTTTGGGGCAAGCGTTTCAGAGAGCATGGCGTGACCCTCGGCTAAAACCTTGAGCTTAGGAATTATCTCGTTTTCGATGCGCAGGTTGGTCTTGATCGCCTCTGTCTTAAGGTTGCTCACATCTGCCTTAAGTTCACCGATGTCGGCCTTCATGCCGTTCATGTCGGTCTGCATGCCGTTCATGTCGGCCTTCATGCCGCTCATGTCAGCCTTCATGCCGTTCATGTCGGCCTGCATGCCGTTCATGTCAGCCTTCATGCCGTTCATGTCGGCCTGCATACCGTTCATGTCAGCCTTCATGTCATTCATATCGGCCTTCATGCCGTTCATATCGGCCTTCATGCCGTTCATGTCGGTCTGTATACTTGCCAGCATTTCAAGTATCTTTTCTTCGTTAGTCATTCGCCTCACCCTCCTTTGCCCTATATTATATCCTACGCCTGTCCCTATAACAAGATATGAAATCTGCTTATATCTCTATGATTTTGGCCTGACGGTCTGTCAATGGCAGCAGGGAAAGGTACACTGCCTAACGTCCAAGGACAGTGCTTCCCTTGCGGTACGGAAATCCGCATAATACCTCGCTGCATGAAAAAGGCGCGAACCCGCGCCTTGTTGTCTGCCTACTTTCAGTCCCTGCACTTATAGCTTCCGCACAGGCTCTCATCTTCGGGGTTGCCGGTATGGCAGCCGCACATAGGCTCAACCTCGATGCGTTCCAGCCCGCAGTCGCATCCGCTCATGTTGTATGCGCAGCTTGTGACCTTGCAGCCGATGGTCTGGCTCTTTGCCTTTGACATTCTTAAGTACCTCCTGTTTCGTAGTCAGCCTTAGTTTGCCGCCTGTATGGAGGCGCTATTCAGGTAGAATATGACAGGGCGTTTTCAGCTCTTTGCCTCGAACCTGTTGCCGCACTTGGAGCAGGTAACTCTTATCCTGCCCTTGCCCTTGGGTACCCGGAGCTTCTGCATACACTGGGGGCAGGTGAGGTATTTGTATTTTTTCTTTTCCTTCTGTACGTTTACAAAGTTCTGCCGGCGAATGCGCAGCGTCTGCCACCAGTTGCGCACGCTGCGCTCCATGTTCATATACCGGGCCAGCTCCTGCTGCCGGGCGTAAAAGTTTCGGCTAAGCATACGGAAAAGCGCAAAGGCGATAAGCGCCAGCGTTATGCCGCGCAGCGCGTAGTACACCCCTGCCGGCGCCCTGCCGAAAAACCAGGATATCACGGATACTATAAGGCTCGCGATTATCAGCGCCCTGCTGAGCTGATCCACGCCGTATCTTCCCTGAAACCACCTGTTGAACATATTATGCCCGCTCCTCTTGTCCTTTTATAAGTATCGCCGCGCCGTATGGGGGCAGTTCCCTTTCTATACAGCCGTTTTCCAGCTCGGCCCTGATATTGCCGCAAAAATCCTTATCCGCAAAGCAGGCCGTTACCGGCTCGCAGCTCCTGTTTACCATGCATATGACCTCCGGCCGGTACAGCGCGAATACATCGCCGCGTCCCGCGAAGGCGCAGCCGCCCTTGGCGCGTTTATGCAGCTCTCCCAGCTTTTGGAAATATGCGATGAGCTCTGTATCCTCTTGACCCCATGGGTATGTGCCCCGGTTGAAGGGGTCCGCCATGCCTGTAAGCCCCGCCTCGTCACCGTAGTAGAGGCAGGGAGCGCCGGGCATCATATACTGTACCGCTGCCGCCGCCATGAAGCGCTTTCTGCCCGCCTTCAGCTGCTCTATAGTGGGGGAATAGGCCGCCTGCTGCTCCTTGGTGAGGGCGTCCCTTTCCGGCGCGCCCGAAAGGGCGGTAATTGCCCTGACGACATCGTGGCTGCCCATGAGATTGAGAAGGCTTTCGTAAAACTGCGGCGGGTAGTTCTCCATAAGCCGGAGCAGGCCCCTTGCCAGCCCTTCGCCGTCGATCCTTCCGAGGAAGAAATCCATAAGCAGCCTGCGGAAGGGGTAATCCATCACGCTGTCCAGCTCATGGCCGTCCACATATTTACGCCGGCCGCCCATACTGTGCTTATTGGTGGCCTCCTCCCACACCTCGCCTAAGAGCACCCCATCGGGATCTATGCTCTTGAGCCTTTTGCGCAGGAATTCTATAAATCCGTCCGGCAGCTCGTCCGCAACGTCCAGCCGCCATGAGGTTATTCCCATTCTGGCATATTTTTCCATGACGCCGCCTATGAATTCCATGTATGAAGGGGTAAGCTCCTTCACCTCGGGCAGCGTCTCAAAGCCCCACCAGCAGCGGTATTTGTCAGGATACTCGGTAAAGTCGTACCAGTCCCGGCAGGGGGAATGGGGATTTCTCTGAGCCTCCTTGAAATAAACGCTTTCGCTGCCGGTATGTGAGAACACACCGTCCAGCATGAGCCGTATGCCGTATTCCTTAGCGGCCGCCGCAAGCTCGGCTAACGCACTGTCTCCCCCAAGCATGGGATCAACAGTCATGTAATCCGCCGTGTTGTAGCGGTGGTTGGTGGAGGAAAGGAATATGGGGTTGAGGTATATGCACCCCACGCCCAGTGATTTCAAATAGGGCAGCTTTTCCTTTACGCCGTACAGGTTACCGCCGAAAAAATCCTCCGGCACATAGTACCTTTGCCCGTTTACCGGCAGGTAGTCCGGGCTGTCGCTCCAGTTCGCATGTATCCTCGGCGCACCGAAGAGCCGCGTATGCTCCTCTATACCGAGTATTTCACCTGGCCTTCTAAACCTGTCCGGAAATATCTGGTAAACGATAGTATTTTTAAACCAGTCCGGCGTTTCATAGGGGTCGTAGACCGTCAGCTGGTAGGAATCCGGCTGCTCTGTGTATATACTTCCCTCGCCCTCTGTACCGCTGTAATACCGCCTGCCTTCCGGGCCGTCAATCAGAAAATAGTACCATACGATACCGCTGTGGGCCGGGGTATAGGTAAAGCTTACGCCGCCCTCTTCCCGGGCGCCTGAAATCAGCTCCTCCAGTCCGTCTACCCAGAGCCTGAGTGTTATTTTACTGTCGTCCCTGTCGGTTTCCATAAAGAAGCGCACCGGGCGGCCCGTTTCCACCGCGCCAAAGGGGGCTTTGTATTTCTCGTATCGCTGGTCGAATTTCATCATAATTAAAATTTTAGCATAAAATATTTCGTTAGTACCGCACTTCGCAACAATGTCACATTTTTTTGCCCTGTATGCACCATATGCCGCCCCACGAAATATTTTCTCACAAAAAGGCCCCTTTTAAGGGGCCAGAGTGAGCGCCTTGAGGCTTGCTATCCTTCTACCTTTCGCTCAGTCTCTCGTAAAGCTCTATGTACTTGCCTGCGGACTTCTCCCATGTGAAGTGGGCGCTCATGGCGTTCTTCATAAGGCCCTTCCATATATCAGGCTGCCGGTAGGCTTCGATTGCCCTGTCCACCGCTCCCAGCATGTCTATGTGGTTATACTGCCGGAAGGTGAAGCCCAGCCCCTCCCCCGTGAATTTATTATAGGGGGTTATGCTGTCCTTCAAGCCGCCCGTCTCCCGCACTATCGGCAGCGTGCCGTAGCGAAGGGCTATGAGCTGCGACAGGCCGCAGGGCTCGAATCTCGATGGCATGAGGAACATATCGGAGCCCGCGTATATGCGGTTGGCCAGGGCTGGGTCGTGGCTGTACCTTGCGGCTATCCTGCCGCCGTAGCGCCAGCTCGCCCAGGAGAAGAGATGCTCATAGCGCGCGTCCCCGCTGCCTAAAACGGCAAGCTGCACCCCCTTTTCCATAAGCGCCGATATGGCGTATTCCACCAGGTCGAGGCCCTTCTGATCCGTAAAGCGCGTAACCATGCCGATTATGGGCGAAGCATCCTTATCCAGCCAAAACTCCGTCCGGAGCGATTCCTTGCACTTTGCCTTGCCGCTCATATCCTCAAGGGAATAATTCGCGTATATGGCCTTGTCCGTGGCGGGGTCGAAAAGGCTCTCGTCTATGCCGTTCATTATGCCGTATATGTCCCTGCTGCGCCAGCGCAGCACTCCGTCCAGGGTCTCGCCGTATTCCGGGGACTGTATCTCGCCGGCATAGGTAGGGCTGACGGTGGTTATGGCGTCGGAATACACCAGCGCCCCTTTTGTGAAGTTTATATCGCCGTAATATTCGAGGCCTTCGCCTGTAAAGTGCTCCGCTCCTATGGATAGCAGCTCATCCATGAAGGGCCAGTTGAACACCCCCTGATACTTCAGGTTGTGTATGGTGTACACCGTGCGTATGCGGCGGTAATCCGGGCTTTTGCCGTACTGCATACGCAACAGGGCTATGCTCATTGCCGCCTGCCAGTCGTGGGCGTGGAGCACGTCGGGGAAGAAGCCTATACGGGGCATGGCCTCCAGCGCGGCTTTTGAGAAGAAGGCGAAGCGCTCCCCCTCGTCGCTGTTGCTCTGGCCGTATATGTAGCCCCGGCCAAAGTAGTACTCGTTATCTATGAAGTATACCGGCACTCCCTGATACTCCATGGTGAGTATACCGCAATACTGGCTGCGCCAGCCGAGCTGTACATAAAACTCGCATATGCGCGTCATCTGTTCCCGATACTTTGGGCCTATGGCGGAATACAGGGGGATCATCACCCTCACGTCCACGCCCTGCCTTTTGAGCTCCTTTGGCAGCGCGCCTATAACGTCCGCCAACCCGCCGGTCTTTACGAATGGCACGCACTCCGAGGCCAGGAACAGCACCTTATATGGCGGCTGCTTTGGGGTCTCCTTTATTTCTTCAGTTATCCTTTCCTCGGCCTTGGCCTTGGTTTTCTTTTTCTCTGGCATTTAAACCGTACTGCCCTTTCTGATTATTATGGGGAAGCTGTCGTAGCCCGCAAGGCGGCGTCCCTGGCGGACGGTGCAGCCCTTATCCAGTATTACATACGATAGCTCGCAGTCTTCCTGTATGTCGCAGGCCTGCAGCACTACGCAGTTGCTTATCTTTGTTCCCTTGCCTATATGCACGCCGCGGAACAGCACGCAGTTTTCCACCTCTCCCTCTATCACGCAGCCGTCTGCAACCAGACAGTTGCGGGCCCTGGAGTCCCCCTTATATCGGGCGGGTACTTCGTCCTTTACCTTGGTGTATATGGGGTGCTCGGGATTGAAAAGATCCCGCCGCACCTCGCTTTTGAGCACGTTGATATTGTGGTTGAAGTAGCCGGGCAGCGAGCTTATGCAGCCCACATAGCCGTCGTACCTCCAGCCGTACATCTTAAGCTCTCCTACCTTGCGAAGGAGCACATCCCTGAGAAAGTCGGTATCCCCCCTGCTGTATGCGTCCTCGATTAGGTATTCAAACGTCGTCTTTTCCATCATGACCACATCGCAGGAGGAATGGGGCGTTGCGGGCTGGTTTGGGTTGAGCTGTATGCCGGTCACCCTGCCGTCCTCCGCCAGGTTGAAGCGCAGCTCGTTGAACTGGTCGTCCGGGTGATGTATGCCGACTTCATTGTACATGAAGGTTATGTCGGCCCCGGTGCGTATGTGCTGGGCTATCATGTCGTGGAAGGTGGTATTGAATACGGTGTGGCTGCCGGAAATTATTATGTACTTCTGGGAGCTGCGCCGTATGTAGCCCATCACGGAATGGTATGCGTCTATGGTACCCCGGTATATGCCGGTATTGTCTCTGGTCACGAAGGGAGGCAGTATGAACAGGCCGTCCCGCTTCCTGTGCAGCTCCCATTCCTTGCCGGAGCCCAGATGATCCATCAGCGAGTGGTAGTTCTTCTGGGCAATTATGCCAACGTTGGAAATGCCCGTGTTCACAAGGTTGCTCATTATAAAGTCTATGCAGCGGTATCTGCCCGCAAAGGGCACCGCGGCAACCGACCTTGAGTAGGTCAGATCGCGGAGCTGCATGCTGGATTCACCGGTATAGATAAGGCCGAATACGTCGTTTCCCATGAGATCAGGCCTCCTTCCTTGTGGCGTTAACTATCATGCCTACGGGAACTCTCCTGCCCGCCTCTATCTCTGTATCGCTGGCTATGAGGGTTATATCGTCTGTAAGAGAAGTATTGTATTCCCCATCCTCAGGCCTTCTCTCGGCGCCCACGAAGGAACCTTCTCCGACTATGGAGTTCTCGCCTATTATGGCCCGGTGTACCTTTGCGCCGCTTCTTATGACGGCGCCCGGCATCACCACGGAATCCACCACCTCTGCGCCCTCCTCGATGTCCACGCCTGCGAATATTACGCTGTGCATCACGGTGCCGTATATATTGCAGCCCTCTGTTATGCTGGAGCGCTTTATTGTGGCGTTGCCGCCTACGCAGTGGGGGGGCATGCAGGGGGACTTGCTGTATATCCTCCAATCAGGGTCGTTGAGTTCTATTGGCGGGTCATCGGAGATAAGGTCCATGTTGGCCTCCCAGAGGCTCTGCACCGTGCCCACGTCCTTCCAGTAGGCATCGAAGCTGTAGGCAAAGGCCCTGAGGCCGGCATTCAATATGGAAGGTATTACATTCTTGCCGAAGTCGTTTTCCGAGTTCTTGTTCTGCTCGTCAAGTATTAGATACTTTTTCAGTACCGGCCATGAGAATATGTATATGCCCATGGACGCCTTGTTGCCCTTTGGGTGCTTTGGCTTTTCCTCGAACTCCACTATGCGGCCCTCGCCGTCCGTGTTCATTATGCCGAAGCGGTGGGCCTCCTCCATGGGCACGGTTCGTACGGCCACGGTAAGGTCGGCTTTTTTGCTTATATGGTAATCCAGCATCAGGGCATAGTCCATCTTATATATATGGTCGCCTGAAAGTATGAGCACATACTCGGGGTCATATCTGTCTATGAAGGCCATGTTCTGGAATATGGCGTTGGCGGTGCCGGAATACCACCTTCCGCTGTGGCTGGACTGGTAGGGGGGCAGCACGAATACGCCGCCGGAGTTGCGGTCAAGATCCCAGGCCTGGCCTGTCCCTATGTAAGCGTTGAGCTCCAGAGGCTCATACTGGGTCAGCACGCCCACCGTATCTATGTTGGAATTCACGCAGTTGGAGAGAGGAAAGTCTATTATCCTGTACTTTCCTCCGAATGGCACGGCGGGCTTGGCCATGCGGTTAGTCAGCACGCTCAGCCTGCTTCCCTGCCCGCCTGCCAGAAGCATGGCAACGACCTTTTTTCTTACCATATAAAACCTCCTCGTACATCCATTGGAAATTGTGTTCAGTAAATGAAAAGGCTTGTTTTTAATATGATCTATGATAGCGTCCCGCCCCGGCGAAAAGGGGCGGGAAAATGTTTTGCATCGGATAAGGATTATTGCAGCTGCTGGCCGGGCTCCGTCTCGTTCACGTAGTAATACACCGCCTCGTATGGCGAAAGCATTATGTCCGCATAATAGCCGTCCTCCAGCTGCACCGTCTCTACGCCCTTTATATCGCGCATATCGACGTTTGATATGGCCTGATCCAGCGTGGCCATGAAGGGCAGCCGCACCCGGTAGGGATAATGCTCCACAGGGGTGAAGTTAAACAGGCAGAGTATCTTGTTGCCCTCGGCGTCCTTTCTGAGGAAGGCCAGCACGCTGTGGGCCCGATCGTCCACGGAGATCCATTCGAAGCCGTCCCAGCTGTCGTCCAGCTGATACAGCGCCGGGGTACGGGTATAGAAGTGGTTAAGCTCCCTCACGAACTGCTGCATGGCCTCGTGGGTGGGGTAATCCAGCAGCAGCCAGTCCAGCGACTGGCGGAAGTTCCACTCTATGAACTGGGCAAGCTCTGTGCCCATAAAGGTCAGCTTCTTTCCGGGATGGGCCATCTGATACATAAGAAGCAGCCTCGTCTGGCTGAACTTATCCGCATATTCCCCCGGCATGCGTCCTATGAGGGACTTTTTGCCGTGTACCACCTCGTCATGGGACAGGGGCAGTATATAGTGCTCGGAAAAGGCATAGCACATGGAAAAGGTCACTTCATCGTGGTGGTAGCTCCGAAAGTAGCTGTCCATTGACATATAGTCCAGCACGTCGTTCATCCAGCCCATGTTCCATTTATAGTCGAAGCCCAGACCTCCCTTTGAGGTAGGCGCGGTCATTCCCGGGAAGGCGGTGCTCTCCTCCGCTATCAGCAGCGCCCCTGGGCATTCCCTGCGCACGGTATCCGAAAGCTGGCGGAGGAAGTCTATGGCCGCTATGTTTTCCCTGCCGCCGTAGCGGTTAGGCAGCCACTCCCCGTCCCGCTTGCCATAGTCCAGGTAAAGCATGCAGCTCACGGCGTCCGCCCTGAGCCCGTCTATATGGTATTCCTTCATGAGGAACACGGCGTTGGATATGAGGAAGCTCCTCACTTCGTTCTTTTCAAAGTTAAAGAGGGTGGTACCCCACTGGGGCTGCTCGCTCCTGCGCGGATCCGGGTGCTCATAAAGGGGAGTGCCGTCGAAAAGCCTCAGGCCCTGCTCATCCCTGCAGAAGTGAGTGGGCACCCAGTCCACTATCACGCCCAGCCCCGCCTGATGGCATTGGTCTATGAATTCCTTGAACTGCGACGGGTTGCCGTAGCGGGAGGTGATGGAATAATATCCGGTAACCTGATAGCCCCAGCTGTCGTCCAGCGGGTACTCGGATACCGGCAGCAGCTCTATATGGGTATAGCCCATCTCCTTTACATAGCCTACCAGCCGCCGGGACAGCGCCGGAAAGTCCAGCCCCTCTACCCATGAGCCCAGATGCGCCTCATATATATTCATGGGGAGCATGTGGCTGTCCTCATTGCGGCGGGCGGCCATATAATCCCCGTCGCCCCAGAGGTAGCCGTCCTCAAGATCCCATATGACGGAGGCCGTATTGGGCCGCTTCTGGCTATAAAAGGCAAACGGATCCGCCTTGTATATTATTTCACCCATACGGGTTTCAATTGCGTATTTGTATGTATCACCCTGATGGGCAATGCCGATGAAAGCCTCCCATACTCCCGTTTCACCTATGGGATACATGGGATCTGCGTCTTTATTCCAGCCGTTAAAGCTGCCTACTACCCTTACGGACACCGCGTTTGGCGCCCATACCGCAAAACGGTATACTTCATAGCCCCTGTGCTCGGCCTTATGGCAGCCCAGAGTGAGGTATGCATATGAATTTGTACCTTCGCCCCAGAGGTAAAGGTCCGCGTCGCTTATCTTATCCCGCATATTCTCCTTAAGCCTCTTGCATAGTATTATGTATATTCTACACCAAAACCTCCCCGGCTGTATATAAAAAAATGTGATAGGGCTCCCTGCCTGTTTTTTATCGTTCATCACAAAAAGCATATTTTGTTCTTCCTCTGCCCATGATATAATGTAGGAAAATGCCGCACAAAGGAGAAAACACATATGACTATAAACAAGGATATGACCATCGAAGAGATTCTGCACGTTGACGTCGCCATAGCCGACCTGCTCATGGAAGCCGGTATGCACTGCCTGGGCTGCATAATGGCCCATGGTGAGAGCCTTGAGCAGGCATGCGCCGTACACGGCATAGACTGCGACGCGCTGGTAGATACTATAAACCAGTTTCTTGAGAACAAATAAGAGGGAATAACGTTCCTCCGGCCCAGTGAGCTGCATTTCAAAAACGGCCGGAGGTATAGAGCTCTACGTCGTGGTGGGGCAGCGGCAGGATGACGCTCCCCGCCGGACGCCGGCGACTCTATTTTTTTTGCAAAAAAATGCCCATCCGCCCAACCGGCAGATAGGCCGCGGACGGTTATCCGTCCCTTTCCATTATTCGTTTTATCAGTGATTTCCCAGAAGGTAACTGAACCCCAGCAGCACATACAGCACCCCGAACATGTATGGCATAAACATCTCCTTTAAGCCGGGGTTCTTGCGCCAGCCGTCCGTCAGCACTATAACTTCCGAGCCGTATGCCCCTGCGCCCAGTATATACGCCACAAACTTCAGTATGTTCCAGTAATGATATATGGGCTCTATATGCAGCATGGACAATATGAACAGCCCGCCCGCTATTACCACGAAAATGTTGCGCACCGTCAGAAACGTATGCTGCGTCTTGCTCAGCCTGTGGCTTTCCGGCAGGTCGTGAACTATAGCCTCGTCGCCCTCCATTATATGGATGGCCTCTTCGGCTATTGCTTCAGTTATACCTGTTCGGTGATGTTCCTTGTTTTCCTGCATCTGTCCTCCGAAAATATAAAATAAACAGAACTGGCTTTCTTACTTTTTTAGGCTCTTTATATGTATTTTATTATAAAATACGCCCCTTGCCAACCCCGGTTTTTATATTTTTTTAACGGAAACGGGCATTTTATTAACCTTACCAGGCGCGCAGGCTTCTCCATTTATCCTGTGGCAAAGAAAGTTTATTTTTCAAGTTCACTCCTTATGTACCGCATTATGGCCCCGGAAATATCCGCTCCGGTGCTCTTTTCCATGCCCGCAAAGTGTGCGTTGGAGTTTACCTCGCAAAGCAGCGGGCCCTCTTGTGAATGCAATATGTCCACACCGCCGAAGTCCAGCCCCAGCAGTCTTACCGCCTCCAGCGCAAGGTGTTTTTCCTCGTCGCCGGGCACATACGCCTCCGCACTGCCGCCATTGGCTATGTTGGCCCTGAAATCGCGGTCGTTGCTGCGCCGCATGGCGCCCATCACCTCTCCGCCCACTACGTATATGCGCACATCCCGCCCGAAGCTTTCCCTGACCGCCTGCTGCATTATCATGGGGGTGGCCTCGTGGGAGCGTATTATTTCCGCCGCCTGCTCCTCCGTATCCGCAAGATATACCTGCTTGCCGAAGGAGCCGCGGCATTCCTTGATTATCAGCGGCAGGCCGAGATATTCCGCCGCCCTTTTCAAAAAGGCCATCTCTCCGTAGCCTACGTATTTGTACGTCTGGGGCACCGGCACCGTCTTGGGCATCGGCAGCCTGCCTGAGAGCGCCGCATGGGTCAGCGCCTTGTCGTCGCAGAGGGCAACAGCCCTGGCGCTGTTGAAAAGACGCAGGCCGCATTTTTCCAGCATCTGTCCCAGCATTATATCCTTATCCCAGAATATGCCGAAGGAGTATCGGTCTATATCGAAAAGCGGCTCTCCAGACGCTATATCGAAAAGCAGACTGTCGTTGCTTTGCTGCTCTATGGCTATGTTTTCCTTTTCAGCCGCTTCCATAAGGGCCCTGAAAAGGCTTTTGAAGCTTTCCTCGCCTACAAAGCCGTTAGTTATAAGCATTCCTTTTTTCATGAGCTTGCCCCCTCTGTGTGCATGAAAAAAGGATACCACAGCCCAGTGCCTATTACAAGGCGGCTCAAGCCCTAAAAAACAGCTCAGCTTCAGATTGCAAACGCAGTTGCTCTGTGGTAAAATAGTCAAAGTTGATATTCGTTTTGACTATAATAAGCTTTTTTATGAGAAAGGAGCTATTGAACTATGAGAGAAGCTGCAAAACCCGCCCTTGAGAAGCTTGATGAGCTTGGCATTAAATACTACTACTATGAGCACCCATTGGCCAAGACCATGGAGGACTGCGAAGGCATAGGCGCCGATGTTGGAGCAAAGCACTTTAAAAACATCTACGCCTGCGACCATACCGAGACCAACTTCTTTATCATAATCATCCGCGCCGATAAGAAGTTCAGGACCTCCGAGGTGAGCCGCAAGCTGGGCGTATCCCGCCTGAGCTTCTGCACCGACGAAATGCTGCAGGAAAACCTCGGCGTAGTTTCCGGCGCCGTCACCCCTCTTGCCCTGATGAACGACAAGGAGCACAAGACCCTTCTGGTAGTGGACAAGGATATCCTCCGGGACGAGATGGTATGCTGCCATCCCCTGACCAGCGACGCTACCGTGGCCATGCACCGCTACGACCTGATCAAGTTCGTCCGGGCCTGCGGCAACGAGATAAAGTTCCTCGACATAGGAGACGGCGAGCACACTGAGGAATAAAAATCAACGCATATTATAAAGACGAATAATTAAAAAGTGGCTTTTAAGCCACTTTTTTCTTTCCTCTGCCTCCCATCTACATACTCTCCCCCTCTCCCCCTTGGCGGGGCCGGGAGTTTATCGCTTTGCCACATAAATGACATATTGACGAGCAACGCCGTCAATATTATAATAAATAAATACACAGTCGGTAAAAAATAATAACTCAGAAAGGAGGGAAGAATGTGACAAAATACATCATCAAGCGCCTCCTGCTTGCAATTCTCACCGTATTCATAATATGCGCAATCACATTTTTCCTTATGCACGCCATCCCGGGCGGCCCGTTCAACCGTGAAAAGGCTCTCGACCCGGCCACCATCGCCGCGCTAAACGCCAGATATAACCTGGATAAACCCCTCTTGGTGCAGTTCGGCATCTATATCAAGGAGCTTTTCAAGGGCGACTTCGGCGTATCCCTCAAGAACGGCCGCGAGATAAGCAGCATCATATCCGAATCCTTCCCCATATCCTGCAAGGTCGGCCTTCGCGCCATATCCATCGCTCTGATATGCGGAACGGTATTCGGCAGCATTGCCGCGCTCATGCGCAACAAATGGCCGGATCGCGTCATAGTATTCCTTTCTACTCTGTTTACGGCAGTACCGAGCTTTGTATTGGCAACCCTGTTGTTGCTTGTATTTTGTATAAAGCTGGGCTGGGTGCCCGTCTGGAGCCCTAACAACCCCAGCTATGTGCTCCCGGTAATAGCGCTTTCCGCGTACCCCATGGCTTACATCACCCGTCTTTCCAAGACGAGCATGCTGGACGCGCTGAGTCAGGACTATATCCGCACCGCAAAGGCAAAGGGCGTACACAAGTGGACCGTTATATTCAAGCACGCCCTGCGGAACTCCCTCATTCCCGTGATAACCTATGCGGGCCCGCAGATCGCCTACATAATCACCGGCTCCATGATAGTCGAGACCATATTCACCATAGGCGGCATAGGCAGCAAGTTCGTAAGCGCCATAACCAACCGGGATTACACCATGATAATGGCGACCACGATCTTCCTTGCCACCCTTATGGTAGCGGCGACGCTCATATGCGACCTGCTGTATAAGCTGGTGGATCCCCGCATCAATTACGACTAAAGAAAGGAGGCCGATACTCTTGGAACAGAACAACAGCTCACTTCCCAAAAAGAACCCGCTGAGCATGCAGATAGACCTTGATAAGTTTGCTCCCGCCACCGAAGAGGAAAAGCGGCAGCAGGACGTTATGAGCAAGAGCACTACCTTCTTCCGGGACGGTATGCGCAAGCTCTTCAAGAACCCGTTGGCCGTGGGCAGCCTTATAGTACTTTCTCTCATCATAATCACCATAATAGTTGCGCCCATGATCGTACCCTACAAGTATTCCGAGATACTTTCCGTAAACGGCAGGCGGGATAAGGGTGCGAAGAACCTGGCTCCCTTCACCTACAGCGAGATGGAGCAGGAGTACATAGCCCAGGGCGGCCAGCGCTTCCCCCATATTTTCGGCACAGACGAGCAGTGCCGCGACTATTTCGTCCGCGTAATATACGGCACCCGCGTATCCCTCTGCGTAGGCCTCTTCGCCAGCATCATAGTCATGATAATCGGCGTCATATACGGCAGTATATCCGGCTATTTAGGCGGTAAAGTAGACTTGATAATGATGCGCATAGTGGATATTATCTACTCCCTGCCCGATATGCTGATGGTAATATTGCTGGCGGTGGTATTCGACGAGTTGATACACTTCCCCACAGGTTCCCTTCTCAACAAGCTGGGAGCCAACATGATATCGCTGTTCCTGGTATTCGGCCTTCTGTATTGGGTAGGTATGGCCCGCCTTATCCGGGGCCAGATACTTTCCATAAAGGAGAACGACTACATACTGGCCGCCGAGTCCATAGGCGCAGGCTCCGGGCGCATAATCCGAAAACACATTCTGCCCAACTGCATATCGGTCATAATAATAACCACCGCCTTGCAGATACCCTCGGCAATATTTACCGAAAGCTACCTCTCCTTTATAGGCATGGGCGTCCGCGCCCCTATGCCCTCTCTGGGCTCCCTCGCCAATTATGCCCGGGACGGTCTCCAGTCCTACCCCTATAAGCTGGTATTCCCCGCGCTTACCATCTGCCTTATAGTTCTCTCCATGAACCTTCTGGGCGACGGCCTGAGGGACGCCTTCGATCCTAAGCTGAAGAGGTGATAAACATGAGCGAAAATACTACACATCTTCTTAGCGTAAAAGACCTGCACACCTCCTTCACCACCGACCATGGCGAGGTGCAGGCGGTAAACGGCGTATCCTTCAACCTGGACGCCGGAAAGGTGCTGGGCATAGTGGGCGAATCCGGCTCCGGCAAGAGCGTCACCGCCTACTCCATCATGCAGATACTGGCCGACAACGGCCGCATAACCAGCGGCGAGATACTCTATAAAGGCGAGGATATATCCCGCTGGGGCGAATCCAGGATGCAGGATTTCCGGGGCAAGTGCTGCTCCATAATCTTCCAGGATCCCATGACCAGCCTCAACCCGGTATTCACCATAGGCAGCCAGATAGCCGAGGCGGTGCTGCTGCACACCAAAAGCAGCAAGCACGAGGCCATGGAAAAGGCCCTTGAGATGCTGAAGCTGGTCGGCATAAACGAACCCGAAAAGCGCCTCAAGCAGTACCCCTACGAGCTGTCCGGCGGTATGCGCCAGCGTGTCATGATAGCCATGGCGCTGGCCTGCGAACCGGATATACTCATTGCGGACGAACCCACCACCGCCCTGGACGTGACCATACAGGCACAGATACTGGAGCTCATGCAGAGTCTTCAGAAAAAGCTGGGCATGGCCATCATAATGGTCACCCACGATCTGGGCGTAATAGCGGAAATGTGCGACGAGATAGTGGTCATGTACGGCGGCCGCTTCTGCGAGCGGGGTACTGCCGACGAGATATTCTACAACCCCCGCCACGAGTACACAAGGGGTCTGCTCCGCAGCATACCCAACATAACCAACATGAAGGAGCGCCTGGTGCCCATATCCGGCACCCCCATAAACATGCTGAACATGCCCAAGGGCTGCGCCTTCTGCGCCCGCTGTGACAAGGCCATGAAGATATGCCTTGAACAGGTGCCCGAGGAACGCATAATCAACGAGTCCCACAGGGCGTCCTGCTGGATAAACACCCGCGATAATATCGGAACTGTTGAGGAGGCTGAATAATATGAGCGAATATCTCGTAGAAGTTGAACATCTGAAACAGTATTTCCAAGTACGCTCCGGCTTCAAGAACATGACGCTCAAGGCCGTTGACGACGTATCCTTCTGCATAAAGCCCGGCGAGACACTGGGTCTTGTAGGCGAGTCCGGCTGCGGCAAGACCACCGTAGGCCGCTCCCTGCTTCACCTGTACGACCCCACCGGCGGCACCGTGCGCTTTGAAGGCGAGGAAGTCACAAAAAAGAACATTCAACGAATGCGCGCCAAGATGCAGATGGTGTTCCAGGACCCCTATTCCTCTCTGGATCCCCGCATGACTGCCGAGGATATAATCGGCGAGCCTCTCGACGTGCACCGCCTCTGCGCCAGCCGCAAGGAGCGCAGGAATAAGGTAATAAGCCTTATGGAGCTGGTAGGCCTTAACTCCGAGCATGCCACCCGCTACGCCCACGAATTTTCAGGCGGCCAGCGCCAACGTATAGGCATAGCCCGGGCCCTCGCCGTAGATCCCAAATTCATAGTCTGCGACGAGCCCGTATCCGCCCTGGACGTATCCATTCAGGCGCAGGTCATCAACATGTTCGAGGACCTTCAGAACCAGCTGGGCGTCGCGTACCTGTTCATAGCGCACGACCTGCTGGTGGTGCAGCATATTTCCAACCGCATAGCGGTAATGTATCTGGGCCACGTAGTAGAGCTTGCGGACGCCAACGAGCTTATGTCCGATCCAAAGCACCCCTACACCCAGTCCCTGCTTTCCGCAGTGCCTATACCCGACCCCAGGACCGCCCGCAAAAAGAACCGCATAGTTCTCGAGGGCGACGTTCCCAGCCCCCTCAAGATGCCCTCCGGCTGCCCCTTCCGCACCCGCTGCCGCTACGCTACGGAGCAGTGCGCCATGGAGCGTCCCGAGCTGACCGACCGGGGCGGCGGCCACATGGTAGCCTGCTGGAACAAATAACTTCAAAAGTATTTTACCCTTCCGGGTATTTACTAAATAAAAAAAATGGAGGAATAACCATGAAAAAAGTACTCGCACTGCTTCTCATCGCTGTGATGTGCTGCGGCGTATTTGCTGCCTGCTCCAGCCCTGCTGCTGAAACTCCCAGCGATCCCACCACTACCGAGGAGGCTCCCGCCACCACAGAAGATGCGGACGCTGCTTCTCTGGTAAGCGATGCCTTCATCAACCCCACTGCCGACTGGGGTCAGTACAACGACCTGATCACCCAGATCAAGACCGAGACCGACTACGCAAAGCGTACCGAGCTCATGCATCAGGCAGAGGACATCCTCATGTCCAACTACTGCATACTGCCCTTCTACTATTACAACGACCTGTATATGCAGAAGGACTATGTGGACGGCATCTACGCCAACCTCTTCCAGACCAAGTTCTTCATGTACGCTACCATGAGCAACGGCTCCGACACCCTGCGTCTGAACCTGGCCTCCGAGCCTGACTTCCTGGATCCCGCCCTCAACAGCACCGTTGACGGCGCCTGCCTGGCAGCCAACTCCTTCTCCGGCCTTTACACCTACAACGCAGAGGGCCACACCGTTCCCGCCTGCGCCACCGGCTACACCGTATCCGACGACGGCCTGACCTACACCGTTACCCTGCGCGAGGGCCTGAAGTGGTCCGACGGCTCCGACCTGACCGCCGCCGACTTTGAGTATGCGTGGAAGCGCGCCGCCGCCACCGCCACCGCAGCTGACTATGGCTATATGTTCGCCGGCTTCGCGGGCTATCCCGATGAGCTGAACGTGACCGCCAAGGACGCCGTTACCCTCGAGTTCGTCCTGACCGCTCCCTGCGCCTACATCGAGGATCTTATGGCGTTCCCCACCTTCTATCCCGTAAAGCAGGCTGCCGTTGAAGCCTATAAGGATTGGCAGACCTCTCCCGGCGGCTGGTGCCAGGATGCCGGTTTCGTTTCCAACGGCGCTTTTGTCTGCACCGAGTGGAACCACGACACCTCCATGACCTATGAGAAGAACCCCTACTGGTACGATGCCGACAAGGTGACCGTCAACAAGCTCCAGTTCATGCTTTCCGCTGATGACACCGCCATCTACTCCGCCTACAACGCCGGCGACGTAGACTTCATCGATACCGTTCCCACCAACGAAATCGCCTCTCTGAAGGACGTCAACCCCGAGTTCCACATCATCGACGCTCTGGGCACCTACTATGCGGCTTTCAACTGCAAGAGCGCCCTCTTTGCCGATAAGACCCCCGAGCAGGCCGCCTGCATGCGCGAGGCCTTCTCCATCCTCATCGACCGCGACTACATCATCGAGAACATAGCACAGTGCGGCCAGAAGCCCGCCAACGCCTTCATCCCCTACGGCATGGCAGACGGCAACGGCGGCATCTTCAAGACCGACCTGGTAGAGCAGGGCTACTTTGACCCCAACGCCATCAACAATGACTACGAGGGCACCCTCGAGAAGGCCCGCACGCTGCTGAAGGCTGCCGGCTATAAGTTTGGCGACGACGGCATGCTCTCCGCCGAGACCCCCATCTCCCTTGAATACCTGACCAACGAGGCCACCAGCCACGTAAAGATCGGTGAGGCCATGCAGCAGGATCTGGCCGCCGTGGGCATCGACATGACCATCAAGCAGTGCGACTGGAACGTATTCCTCCAGGAGCGCAAGAACGGCAACTTCGACTTCGCCCGCGAAGGCTGGATCGCCGACTTCAACGACCCCATCAACATGCTTGAGATGTGGATCACCGGATCCGGCAACAACGACTGCCAGTACGGCCGTTAATCCGCGTCAACCATTCAACCATTCAACTGTTCAAGGCCGGGGCTATGCCCCGGCCTTCTCTATCGAAAAACCCCGGAAATTTTCTCTTGACAAGTAAACGATCGTTTATCATAATGTATGTAAACGATTGTTTACTTTATTTATAACATGACACGGAGGTTGCATGAGCGATACGAAGAAGAGCATTCTGCTGTCAGCTCTCTGCCTGTTCGCCAGAGACGGCTACGAGGCTGTGCCGGTGAGCGCCATAGCGGGCGAGCTGGGCATAACGAAGGGTGCGCTGTATAGGCACTATAAAAACAAGAGGGATATTTTTGACAGCATCGTAAGCCGCATGGAGCGGCATGACGCCGAGCGCGCAAATGAATTTCAAATGCCCACGGGGTCTGTTTCCCATATGGAGGAGGAATACCTCAGGGTCACTGTAGACCGGTTGGTGGAATACGGCAAGGCGCAGTTCCGGTATTGGACACAGGACAGCTTTGCTTCCTCCTTTCGCAGAATGCTGACGCTTGAGCAGTACCGCAGCCCGGAGATGGGCAGGCTGTACCAGCAGTATCTGGTCTCTGGTCCTTTGGGCTATGTGGCGGATATTTTCGGCAGCCTCGGATACGCCGACCCTATGGAAAAAGCCTTGGGCTTCTATGGGCCTATGTTCCTGATGTACAGCGCATATGACGGGGCAGAGGCCAGGGACGGCATAATTGCCGCCGCGGACAGCTATCTGGAAAAAACCGGAAACAGGCTGAGGGAGGAAAAGAACATATGAAGCTCACCCTTATACCTGCACAGTACCATCAGTTGACAAGGACACACAAGGTTTTAGGAGCCAAACAGCACGGCATAACTGTGTCGTCCTCATTTGAAATACAACCAGTATTTCTGCACTCGTCCTCCTTGTTCTGCCATACTCTTTGACTTCTAAAACTCAAAGACCCTAAAGAGTTTGCTTTGAGGGCGATCCAAGGCCGAGGAGCGCAGTACTACTGGAGGTAATTCAAGCGACAAGAACGCAGGAGCGCCCCAAAACAAACCTTTAGGGCTTGTGTGCTCTTGTCAACTGATGGTACCTGGAGCAAAGCATCCAATACCCTGAGCTTTCCCTCTGCCGGATAGTTTCCCAGGAAAAGGGCTTGTACCGCATCATAAGCGCCGAAGGGGATCAGCTGGCGTCGGTATCCGGTAAATTCCAGCATGAAGCAGCCTCCCCTTCGGATTACCCCGTTGTGGGCGACTATGTGATGGCAGCCCTGAACGGCGGAGCGGCCGTTATAAACCGTGTGCTGCCCCGTAAAAGCCTATTTCTCCGTAAATCGGCAGGCACAGCCAGGATGGAGCAGGCCGTTGCCGCTAATATTGACACCGTATTCATCTGCATGTCGCTGAACAGCGACTTTAACCTGCGCCGCCTGGAACGCTACTTATCCGTTGCGTGGGAAAGCGGTTCCCTGCCCGTAGTGGTGCTTACCAAGGCCGACCTTTGCGATAATCCCGCAGTAAAGGCCGCCCAGGCCGCCAGCATCGCTATCGGGGCAGATGTACTTGTCACTTCTTCCATGGCGCTGGACGGCTATAACCAGATACTGCCCTACATCTCCCAAGGAAAGACAGTTGCCTTCGTAGGTTCCTCCGGCGTAGGCAAGTCCACCCTCATCAACCGGCTGCTGGGCGAGGACAGGCAGGATACCGGCGGCCTCAGGAACGACGACAAGGGCCGCCACACCACCACCCACAGGGAGCTGCTGATGCTTCCCAACGGCGCAGCGGTGATAGACACTCCCGGCATGCGGGAGCTTGGCATATGGGACGCCTCCATTGGCCTCAGCACAGCCTTCAGCGATATAGAGGAGCTGGCCGCCCGATGCCGTTTCGGCGACTGCACCCATAAAAACGAGCCCGGCTGCGCAGTGCGTTCCGCGCTGCAAAGGGGCGAGCTGTCAGAGGAGCGCTTTTTGTCTTATGAAAAGCTGGCGGTAGAAAACGCCTATGCAGCCGGCCCCACAGGCAGCCGCGCCGCAAAGAAGCGTAAATTCAAGAGCATAGCAAAATTCAACAAAACTAAACCAAAGAGATAAGAATATAGATATGAGTATAATAATACGCAACGAGACCCCGGCCGACTACCGCGCCGTAGAAAACCTTACACGCGAATCCTTCTGGAACGTATACCGCCCCGGCTGCACAGAGCATTATGTTCTGCACTGCTATCGCAGCGCGCCGGACTTTGTGCCTGAGCTGGATTTTGTGATGGAAAAGGACGGTGAGCTGATAGGCCACGTCATGTACTCCCGTTCCGAGATAATGACCTCTAGCGGCAAGGCCATACCCATAATGACCTTCGGCCCCATCAGCATCGCCCCCGGGTACAAGCGGCAGGGCTACGGCAAGCGGCTTCTGGACTACTCAATGGAAAAGGCACGCGATATGGGTGCAAAGGCGCTGGCCATCACAGGCAACATAGACTTCTACGGCAAGTCCGGCTTTGTCGTGGCCAGCACAAAAGGCATCCGTTATGCCGATGCCGATCCCGATGACACGGTAGTTCCATATTTCCTCATAAAGGAGCTGGAAGCCGGCTTTCTCGATAGCATAACCGGCACCTATCACGACCCCGAAAGCTACTTTGTGGCTGAAAAGGATCCCGAAGGCTTTGAAGCATTCGAGGCGCGTTTCCCGCCAAAGGAGAAAAAGAAGCTGCCCGGCCAGATTTTCTGATACCGGGCAGGGGACGGTATGTTTATTCCCGCTCAAGTCTTGAGCGCAGAAGCGGCAATACTCTCCGATACATGGTGTATCCCTCCAGATAAATTCGTTTGTCAGCCCATATCGGCGGCAAGAGCCTGGTCGATGAGCTTTTGCAGCGTCTCCGC
>ERZ791919.205-NODE-205-length-71737-cov-7.919213_pt1 | contig 71737 bp, 54 predicted proteins | sample MGYA00510137_ERZ791919 | MGnify/ENA primary metagenome ERZ791919 (study PRJEB30046, sample SAMN00792059) | human gut metagenome | study: EMG produced TPA metagenomics assembly of the A metagenome-wide association study of gut microbiota in type 2... | reverse complement strand
ATATCGGCGGCGATCTCCTTCGCCTGGGCAAGGGTGATAAACGGCTTTTTCTGCGGCATGATTGTCTTTCCTTTCCCTTTATATGCTTCGTATAGGCTTATTATATACGGTTTGTAAGGCGACAGCAAGAGGCTTTGGGAAAAATAGCGCTGTAGGGGCCGGACATGTCCGGCCCGCGGCTGTATGGCAAGCATATGCTACTGGGAAGGCTGCGGGCGGGGCATGCCCCGCCCCTACTGCGCAGCCAAAATGAAAAAGACCGTTCCAGAACCGGAACGGTCTTTTATCCTATTTACAGCACAGTCTCCGCGTGGTCGCCCTGAATGCGGAGCCTGGCGGCCAGCAGGCGGTTGTCCAGTTGGCGGCAGGTCCAGCGGTACGCAGGGTACAGGAACAGGCAGGCCGCGATCCATGCGGCGGGATTGGACAGCTCCGCGCCGAAGTATCCCAGAATCGGGACCAGTACAATCGCCACCGCCGTGCGGGCGACCATCTCGGCCACACCGGCCAGCATAGCGAGTGACGAGAAGCCGAGCCCCTGGATGGAGTAGCGCCAGACGATCAGCGCACCCAGCGGCACAAAGAACACACTGTTCCAGAACAGATACTCGCGGCCCATGGCAACGATGTCGATCTCCTTGGCTGTGTCAAGGAACAGCCCCATGATCTGCACGTCGGTAAAATGCAGAACGAAAGCCGATGCCACACCGTAAATCAAAATAATGAGCATGGCGCTGTTGACGCCCTGCCGCACACGATCCATCCGGGATGCGCCGAGGTTTTGCCCGGCGTAGGTTGCCATGGCCGTGCCGACGCTCTCCATCGGAATGGTCAGCAGACCCTGGGTCTTGCCTGCTGCGGTGACGGCGGCAACGGCGGTGCTGCCCAGTACATTGACCGCCCACTGCATGATGACGCTGCCAATGGCCGTGATGCTGCACTGCAGACCCATCGGCACACCGATGCCCAGCAGATGTATGCTGGCCTTTTTCGAGAAGGCCAGATCGTCCTTTTCCATTTTCAGCACGTCGAACTTGCGGCGGAGATAAATAAAGCTCAACACGCCGGAGATGACCTGCGAAATGTCGGTTGCCAGCGCCGCGCCGAGCACGCCGAAATGGAACGGCACGATAAACAGAAGGTCAAGGCCGATGTTCAGTGCGCTGGTCAAAATCAGAAAGTAAAGCGGCGTCTTGCTGTCGCCCAGTGCGCGCATGATGGCCGCCACCATATTGTACAGAAAGATGAACGGGATGCCTGCAAAGATCCAGCCGATGTAGATGACCGCGCCGTCAATGATGTCGTCGGGCGTCTGCATCAACTGCATCATCGGGCGGGTCAGCGCAACGGTGCTGATGGTCAGCACCACACTGGCCGCCATGCAGAGCCAGGCGGCGTTGGCGACATGGCGGCGCAGATCCTTATAGTCCCGCGCGCCGAACAGCTGTGCAATGGGAATCGCAAAGCCGTTGCAGACGCCGATGACGAAACCCAAAATCAGATAGTTGACCGAGCCGGTAGCGCCGACAGAGGCCAGCGCACTGACACCGCAGAACCGGCCCACGATGATGGTATCCGCCAGCGCATAGAACTGCTGGAACAGGTTACCCAGCACCAGCGGCAAGCTGAACAGGAGAATAACTTTGAGCGGACTGCCGCTCGTAAGGTCTTTTGTCATGATTTTCCCTACCCTATTATATACGTGCATAATTTCGTGCGGATTGTATTATAGCACGCACGCCTGTAAATGCAAGAGGATAAATTATGCAAATTTTGCGATTTTGGGGCAAATAAGTCTAAAACCCTCCCCCTCAGGAGACGGTGGCCCCGCAGGGCCGGCTGAGATGCGAGTCTGCGCAATCGCTCATAAGCGGGCGGCATAAGCAAGTACCGCCCTCATCAGTCAGCGGGCGGGGCTGCTGACAGCTTCCCCCTCAGGAGAAGCCGCTCTGCCCCAGAACCGTTCCAGCTCCCCGGCCAGCGTCTCGGCGCTTTCCACGACCCGCAGCTGCTCCCAGTGCGGCGGCATCAGGCGGCGGGTGTCGGGGGCCAGGAACCGGTCATCAATGAGCAGGACAACGCCGCGGTCCTCCGGCGTGCGGATGACCCGGCCTGCCGCCTGCAAAACCTTATTCATACCGGGGAAGCGGTAGGCATAGTCAAAGCCGGAGCCGCGCGTCTGCTCAAAGTAATCGCGCAGCTGCTCCTGCCGCGGGCCGACCTGCGGCAGGCCCGGGCTGACGATGGCTGCACCGATGAGGCTCTCCCCCGTCAGATCGACGCCCTCGCCAAAAACGCCGCCCAGCACCGCAAAGCCCAACAGCGGTCTGCCGTCGGATTTCTGAAACTGTGCCAGAAACTCCGCGCGTTTTCCCTCGTCCATGGCGCTTTCCTGACAGAGGGTCGGCTGGTCCGGGTAGCGGGCGGTGAAATCCTCCCACACCTGCTGTAAATAGCTGTAGCTCGGGAAAAACGCCAGATAGTGCCCGACCCTCGCCCCGGACATCACGGCCAGCAGGTCGGCGACCTTGGCAATGCTGTCCGCGCGGTCCTTGTATCGGGTGCTGACGTGGCGGGCGCACCACAGGCCCAGATGCTCCGTATCAAACGGGCTGCGCAGCGCTACAGCGCGGGCATCGGGCAGACCGCACAGATCTCTGTAATAGCCTGCCGGAGCCAGCGTCGCGCTGAACAGCACCGCCGCGCGGCCCTTGGCAAAGTCCGCCGCCAGAAAGTCACTCGGATCCAGGCAGAGCATTGCGGCACGGACCTCACTGCCATGGGCAGAGATTTGCAGTACAAAGTGATCGTCGAACGTGTCCGCCACGCGCAGCCAGGCGCGGATGTCAAAGTATAATTGCAGCAGTGCCTCGTGGGTCTCGTCGGGGTCGCGGTGCTCGTCAAGCCAGATCTCCAGCGGCTCACAGAGCCTTGTCAGCGCACGGTCAAGCGTATCGGCGCGGGACTTTTCAAAGAACGTGCGGCCAAAGCGGCTGTCGCCGGGCGCTTCCTCGCAGCGGTGCCGCCACTCGATGAAGATGTCGTTGACCTTTGTCAGCGCGTTTTTCAGGCTGCTTTTGCCCTTGCCCAGCCGCTTTTTGGCGTCGTAGAAGGCGCTTTTGGCAAGGACGGCACTGTGCATGTCCCGGGCGCGGTCCGGAAGATTATGTGCCTCATCGAGCAGAAACAGATAGTCCCCCGCTGTGTCAAAAAAGCGTTCCAAGTGCACGACGGGGTCAAACAGGTAGTTGTAGTCCCCGATGACTACATCACACCACAGGCTTAGATCCAGCCCCAGCTCAAACGGACAGACCTTATGTCTGCGAGCCAGCATCTGCAGGGCGTCAGCGGTCAGAGCGTGGGTATCCAGCGCATCCCACAGCGCCGTCCTGACGCGATCATAGTAGCCTTTGGCATAGGGGCATGCCTCGGGCGTACACTCGCGCCGATCCTGCATACAGATTTTGTCCTTGGCGGTCAGCGTTACGCTGCGCAGCTTTAAATGGGCGTCGGACGCCCGCAGCAGCGCCAGCGCGTTCTCCGCTGCCGCACGGGTCGTGCCGCGGGCCGTCAGGTAAAAGACAGGGCCGCCCTGCCCCACAGCCTTTAACGCCGGGAACAGCACACTCATCGTCTTGCCGATGCCGGTGGGTGCCTGGCAGAGCAGCTGCCCGCCCTCGGTGCAAATCTTGTACACCGCGCCGATCATGGCCCGCTGGCCCGGACGATAGCCGGGAAACGGAAATTGCAGCGCCGCCAGTGACGCGCGGCTGATGCGCTGCCACTCGGCGGCACGCTTGGCCCACGGCGCGTACTGCGTCAGCAGGTCGGTCACAACGGCGTCCAGCGCGTCGGCGGTGTAGTCATGACTGAAACGAAATTCCAGTTCCTCATCGACCTGAAAGTAGGTCAGCCGCACCCGCATAGCGGACAGACTGTTCTGCCGCGCGTAGATGGCCGCATAGATCTGCGCCTGTGCCCAGTGCTCCGGGCTTTGCTCACCGGTGATGAGCTCGGGCGGCAGAGTTGTGGTTTTGATCTCATCAATGGTCGGCATGCCGTCAGTATCGGTAAAAATACCGTCGGCACGGCCCTCCAGCATGTAGGTGATTTGGGCACAGGCGTAGTCCTGCTTCAACGCCGCCTCGGCCTGGTAGTCCGGGTACTCTTTTACGGCGGCACGCTGCAATTTGCGGTGCAGGCGTGCGCCCTCCAGCGCGCGGTCAAAGCCGGTGAAGCGGCTGTCAATGCTGCCGGTGCGCAATAAAAACTCCACCAGACGCCGTATGGGCAGCGTCAGTGCCAACGCTTCAGGCTCCATGCCGCTTCCCTCCTTGCATCCGGTGGTATCTTTTTAATAGGTATGTTCGCAGACCTCTGTGATTTTCTGCCGCAGGGCCACAAAGTCGCCAAAGACAGCGGGCTTGTTGTCTGGGTAGCGCAGCAGCGCTGCGGGGTGGTAGGTCGCCATGAACAGTGTGCCCTGCTTGTCGAAAAATTTACCGTGGTCGCGGGAAATCGAGAAGCCCGGGTCGAGCATCCGCTGCGCGGCCACGCGGCCCAGACAGACAACGATTTTGGGACGGATCAGCTGAAATTGCTGGCGCAGCCAAGGCATGCACGCGGCGGATTCTTCCGGCAGCGGATCGCGGTTCTGCGGCGGGCGGCATTTGACGATATTAGCAATATAGACGTTTTTGTCACGGCTCAAGTCGACGGCCTCCAGATAGTGGTCCAGCAGCTGGCCGCTCTTGCCCACAAAGGGAAGACCCTGCTCGTCCTCGTTGGCACCGGGGCCCTCGCCTACGAGCATGACCTCGGCGTGTGCGGCACCCTGGCCAAAGACGACACTGTGGCGCGTCTCGCACAGGCCGCAGCGGCGGCAGGCCAGGCATTCCTGTTGCAATGCTTGCAGTTCCATAATATACTTCCTCTGACATGGTTAAATCGGGCGCAGCGCACCCATACTGTAAGGAAAAGGAGGGGCAGGCGTATGGCACTATTTTTGCGGGGACTCTGCCTGCTGGCGGGGTATCTGTTCGGCGGTTTTTTGACAGCGGAGGTCGTGGCGCGGTGCACGGCGGGCGTCAGTGCGCGGGATATTGGCACCGGCAACCCCGGCATGGCGAATATCGCGACACATCTTGGTAAAAAGGCCGGGCTGCTGGTTCTGGCGGGCGACGTCATCAAGACTGCGGCGGCCTGCTGGTTCTGCCACCAGCTTGCGCCGGAGCTGGGGCTTACCGCTTTGCTGTACGGCGGGCTTGGCGCGGTGCTCGGGCACAACTGGCCGATTTGGTACAAGGGCCGGGGCGGCAAGGGCGTAGCCGTCACCTGCGCGTGGCTCATGCTGTACCTGCCCGTCACCGGTGTGCTGTGCTGTCTGGCGGGCGGCGTGGCTGTGATGCTGACCGGCTATCTGCCGGTAGGCGCGGTGCTGATTGCCGCGCTGGCTGTGCCGGTGGGCTGGCTGCAATACGGCACCGAGGCCGGTGCTGTACTGGCCCTGAATGCCGTTATCATGGTTACACGGCACTGGGCCGGTCTGCAGCGGATACATCGCGGCGAGGAGCTGCAGTTCTTCCGCCCGAAGCTCTGATATAATCTATCATACCACGCCCTGCCCCGGAATGCAATGTTCTTTAGGTTTTTACGCAACTGCGCTGTATTTTATCGAAGCTGAAAAAATCGGCAAAAAATATCAAAAAAAGTGTTGACATTTTGCGTGTCAGCCGCTATAATTATCAACGTTGCAGCTGCCACGGCAGCGCACAAAGCTGGGTATGGCCCGGTAGTTCAGTTGGTTAGAACGCTAGCCTGTCACGCTAGAGGTCGTCAGTTCGAGCCTGATTCGGGTCGCCATATGCTGCTATAGCTCAGTTGGTAGAGCGCATCCTTGGTAAGGATGAGGTCAGCAGTTCAAATCTGCTTAGCAGCTCCAGCGCTGATGCCCACAGTGCAAGATACGCATTGTGGGCATCATTAGTATAGGGGCATAGCTCAGTTGGTAGAGCAGCGGTCTCCAAAACCGCGTGCCGAGGGTTCGAATCCTTCTACCCCTGCCAAAAGCCGCTTATCTCGTTTGAGGTAAGCGGCTTTTTGTTTTTTGCTGCGTCGTAGGGGCCGCATATATGCGGCCCGCAGGTTTGCGGCAGTAACCCGTTGACATGTGATTGCTTTCGCGCTGCGGGCCGGGCATGTGCGGCCCCCTACTGATGCGTTGACTATATATAACCAACAAAAAAAGCCGAATCCGTAAGGACTCGGCTTTTGCTGTTTCTGACAGCCATCTTTGGTCCGAGTGGCGAGAGTCGAACTCACGGCCTCTTGAACCCCATTCAAGCGCGCTACCAAACTGCGCTACACCCGGTCAACCGGGCTGTCTCGAATCAGCTTGATTATTATAACTGACTGCACCGAGAATGTCAATAGAAATGTACGAATTTTATAAATATATTTTGCTTTATGACTGATAAAGGAAGGAAAGAAGGGATAAATCATGCCGAATAGCCTGGAATTGAACGTCTCCCCTGCGCAGCTGCACACCTTTGCCAACCATCCGTTCCATGTCCGCAAGGATATGGAGATGAATGAGTTGGTGGACAGCATCCGGGAAAGCGGTGTTATTGTTCCGCTGATCGTGCGCACGAGGCCCGAGGGCGGCTATGAGATCATCAGCGGACACCGCCGCTGCGAGGCCTGCCGGGAACTGGGCATTGAGAAGGTGCCGGTCCGTGTGCAGGAGCTGACGGATGATGAAGCTACCATTTTAATGGTGAACAGCAATATTCAGCGGGAGCATGTGCTGCCGAGTGAGAAGGCGTTTGCGTATAAGATGCGTATGGATGCAATGAAGCACCAAGGCCGAGCAACTTCGGCCCAACTTGGGCCGAAGCTGAGCAGTGAGGTTTTGGCTGAACAAGTTGGAGAAAGCCGCAATCAAATTAAGCGCTACATCCGCCTGACCTATCTCATCTCCCCCATTCTGCAAATGGTCGATGAATCCCGGATGGCGTTCAACCCCGCGGTAGAGATCTCCTACATGACGCCCGAGCACCAGCGTTGGCTGCAAGCTGAAATGGAGCTTTGCGAGGCCACGCCTTCTCTGGTGCAGTCCCGCCGTCTTAAAGAGATGAGCCAGAGCGGCACACTGACGGAGCACTACCTGCATACCCTGCTTACCGAGCAGAAACCCAATCAAAGGCAGAAGTTTTTCTTGAATCAATCTGACGTACAGAGGTTCTTCCCTCCCGGCTATACGCCCGAGCAGATGCAGAACACGATATTCTTCCTGCTGAAAACCTGGGGTCATGCCCACGAGCATACCCAGAGCCAGCAGGAACTGGAACGGTAAAATGCCACACACAACCTTATTTATAAGGCCCGGTTAGGATACCAAAAGCACGGTATTCTGTCAGGCTTATTCGAGTGCGCGCTTTTTGGAGAAGCAACCATGCAATTTGACTACTTTTACGGCAGTCAGGCCGAGCAGTTCTCATTCTATCGTATCCCCAAGGTGCTGTTCACAGACCCGCAGTTCAAACCGCTGTCCACCGATGCCAAGGTCCTGTACGGTATCCTGCTGGACCGCATGAGTCTGTCGGTCAAGAATCACTGGCTGGATGAACAGAGCAGGGTCTACATCATCTTCACCACCGAGGAAATCATGGAGGCACTGAGTTGTGCCAACCAGAAGGCCTGCCGCCTGATGCTCGAGCTGGAAAAGGATGCAGGTCTGATTGAGCGCAAGCGCCAAGGGCTGGGAAAGCCCAGCTTGATTTATGTAAAAAACTTTGCTGTTTCGTCATAAATCAAGGAATGTGAAAATCACATTTCTTGAAGTGTGATTTTCACACTTCTGGAGATGTGATTATCACACGCAAATAAGACTGATAGTAATTAGACTGATTATAACGATACAGAAAACAGATTGGAAAACAGAATACGGGGTGTAGAGTATGGCCGGGGTGACGAAAGAAGAAATCGCGCGGGCGAAGGAGCTGGACCTGCTGACCTACTTCAAACTCGTTGAGCCAGGCAACCTGAAGCTCGTGGGCAAGGAATACCGCCACAAGGTACACAGCTCGCTGACGATCAGCAAGGACAGCCTATGGTGCTGGCACTGCATCGGCCTGCGCGGGCACACAGCGCTGAAGTATCTGATCGATGTCGAGAAGGTGCCCTATGTCGAGGCTGTGCGGGAAATCAACCGCATCCAAGGCGGCGTGGTTCATTCTTTCCAACCTGTAAGCCTGCCGCAGCCGCGCGCTGAACCGGAAGCACCTCGAGATTTCAAGCTGCCCAAGCCGGACACAAACAGCTATGCAGCTATGGCGTATCTGCGAGGGCGCTGTATCCACCCCAATGTACTGGCGTTCTGCCGCAGGGAGGGCATTTTGTACCAGACGAGCTTCAAGAATCACCCGAACTGCGTATTTGTCGGGCGCGACGGTGAGGGTGTTGCGAAAGGCGGCAGCTTACGTGGCTGTACGCAGCTGCAATTCCGGCGTGATATTCCCGGAAGCAAGAAGATTTACCCGTTCTACATACAGGCCAGCACTAAGGCCGACACGGTTGAGGTCTACGAAGCGCCCATTGATGCCATGTCCGGTGCGTCACTCAAGCTCATGCAGCACACGGGGCCGTGGCGAAGCGTCCACTATCTGGCGCTGGGCGGCACAGACTATGCCGCGCTGGATGCGTTTTTGAAGTATTTTCCGGCTGTCTGCAAAATCGTTCTCTGTCTGGATAACGACAACGCAGGGCGGACGCGGACTCAGGAAATCATAGCGCATCTTGCCGGCAGCGGCAAAGCCGTAGAGGATTGCCCGCCGCCGGTGGGCAAGGATTACAACGACACGCTGGTGCAATACATGCAGGAATACCGCGCACACTGTATCAGCATGGATGATATTTTGGAGGAAACAAGATGAAAACAATCGCAATCGCAAACCAGAAGGGCGGCACGGGGAAAACGACCACAACGTATAATCTCGGCATTGCCCTGACCCAGCAGGGCTACCGCGTCCTGATGGTAGACTTTGACCCGCAGGGCAATCTTTCCTGCTACTGCGGTATCCCACCGGAAAAGGACCTTGACCAGACTATCACAGAGCTGCTGATGAAGACCTCCTGCGAAAAGCCGCTAGGAAATCGGGAGTGTGTCTACCAGACCGGACGCAAGGAGGCTGCCGCACGGGTGGATTTTATCCCGTCCAATCTGCGGCTGGCGGGCTTTGAGCTGGCGATGGGCACGATGATGTGCCGTGAGGTGCTTCTGAAAGCCTGCCTAGAGCAGTACAACAATCAGTACGACTACTGTTTGATCGACTGTTCCCCCTCTGTTGGCCTGCTGCTGACCAATGCGCTGGCCGCCGCGAATGAGATCATTATTCCGATGCAGGCGCAGCCATTCTCCGTTGTGGGCATGTCGCAGCTGACGTCCTCTATTGCGAATGTGCAGCATAAAATCAACCCCGGACTGCGGGTGAAGGGCATCCTTCTGACGATGACCGAGCACACGAACGTTTCCGACCACTACTGCGGGCAGGTCCGCAGCACATACGGCAATAAGATTCACGTTTTCACAACGGAGATTCCCAGAAACGTGAAGGTACAGGAGAGCCAGGCCAACGCAGAGCCGACGATTCTGTACGACCCAAAAAGCAACAGCGCAAAGGCCTATATTGAATTTGCGAAGGAGGTATCCGGCTATGGCCGCGAAGAACAAGTTTTTGAACGCGATGAAGATGCCCTCAATCGATGATATGTTTTCCTCGGAGGCTGACAGGCAGCGGGAAAGCGGCGATTTGGTCACAGAGGTGCCGCTTTCCGAGCTGCATCCGTTCGTCGGGCATCCGTTTGAGGTGCGCGACGATGAGGATATGCAGAAGCTGGTGGACAGCATTCGGGAGAACGGTGTGCTCACCAACCTGACCGTGCGCCGCCGCGCCGAGGGTGGGTATGAGATCATCAGCGGGCACAGGCGGTTCCACGCAGCACAGCGGGCAGGGCTGGATAGGGTCAAGGTTCAGGTGCGGGAAATTGATGATGACCAGGCGATTATTGACATGGTCGATTCAAATATTCAGAGAGAGCATATCAGTCCGATGGAGAAAGCCAGGGCGTATGCGATGAAAATGGAGGCTATTAGTCATCAAGGTGAGCGCCGAGATGCAACTTCCAACCAAGTTGGTTGGAAGTCAGAAAGCGCATTCGTTGTTGGCCAACAGGCTGGAGATAGCGGGACACAAGTACGACGCTTCATCCGTCTCAACAGCCTCGTCCCCGACCTGCAAAAGAAAGTCGATGACGGCAGCCTGAAGTTCAACCCCGCTGTAGAGCTTTCCTACCTTTCCCCCGCCGAGCAGAATGATTTCCTCGATTACATTGAATCCCAGTCCTGCTCACCCTCGCTGTCGCAGGCACAGAAGCTCAAGGCAGCCAGCAAGGACGGTGCGTTGGACCACGGCAAGCTGCTGGAAATCATGGACACCAAAAAGCCCAGTGTACCGCCTCGTGACCCTACGCTGACCATCAGCATCAGCAAAATTGCCCGCTACTTCCCCACCGGCTACACACAAGAACAGATGGTAGGAATCATCATGCAGCTTCTTGAACGAAATTCCCGCCACCTTGTACCGGAAAAACAACCCAGTCTGGAGCGTTGAAATGGCAGAGTACAGATATTACCTGATCCCCGATTTCATGTCGCACGTCTTTCCGCAACAGTTTGAAGAACAAGCTCCTACGGAGTTCTTTTCAAATACGGCTGATTTGATGAAACGCTACCAGCGGTTGAGAGAAATGCCCTACAACAACGAGTACACCTGGAACGAGCGCACCAATCTTCCCTACCCGCGCCTGACTGTTGGAATTGACCGCCGTGACCCGGATGGTGCAGTAACCATCATGCAGGTGCGGAACGGTATCAACTACCTGTGTGATGACTACCGCGGCCCCTTTGCAGATCGCAATGACAAGCAGCTCATTGAAATGGCAAAGCAGCTTGTGACGGCAGTTGGCGTAGATCGTATCCGGCCTCACTACTACACGGAAGAAAATAGTCACACAAAGGTACATGTTGGAAACGACATCCACATAACCGAGTGGGCCAATGCACCGGAGCTTTGCAGAGCACTTCGATTTTCACGTTTTCTGAACCGTGATGGGCAGCAGTTGTTTCAGGTGCGCAACGGTCAGCGCATTATTGAAAACTACGCGGATGGTTCACAACTGGTGAAAGATGTGCAGACAGTTTACGATACGCACTTTTACGTAGGTAGTCGTTTCTGCTACATCCAGCAGTATGCAAATCAGTGCTTCAAAAGAGGCTGTTATGTTGAGCCGGAGCATCCGCAGCCGGGTGATAAGTTAGACAGACTGCTGATATATCAAATTCCACATTACACTTGCGAATATCGCTTTACGGATTATGACTATGCCCAGAACAAACTGAAGGCCACCGATTACCGCTGTGCCTATGTGGCCAACATGCCCTGGGACTACACACCTGACAAGTGCTTCCGGGATTTCAATTATGATGACCGCCCCTGCGCCAACAGTATGCCGTCTTTGTCCGTCAGTGACCTGATCGTCATGGAGCGCGGTGATAAAGTCGAAGCCCTGTATGTGGATGCAGTTGGCTTCAAGGATGTAAGCCGACTGCTGCCGGAGCTTCATGATATTGAAGTTGAGCGACAGGAGCACAATTTAGATGAATTAGAAAGGTAGGTGTCAAGATGCCGAAACCGCAGGATATATTTCAGCTGGCTCAGCAGGAGGCCGTGCGGGTCACAGCATCGCCGCAGGCGTGGCAGAGCTTTTTGTACACTGCCGCCCACAACTACCACACCACCTATTTGAACCAGCTTTTGATTCACGCTCAACGCCCCGACGCCGCGGCCTGCGCCAGCATGGAGTACTGGAATACGAAGGCAAACCGGCTGGTCATGCGCGGCAGCAGAAGCATCACCGTGCTGCAGTGCCGACAAGGTGTGGCGGTGACAAAGCCGGTCTTTGCCATCGGCGATACCACACTATTGAGCCAGACGCACACCGGCGGGCCGTGGGAGGTCACGGACACAACACGCCCGCTGCTTCTGCAAGATAAATCTGATGACTGGCTGACGGCGCTGGCACAGGATGGCGTCTCCAACGATGCAGATCGTGCCCGTCGTATGCTGGAACGCAATGTGGCGGACAGTACGCTGCAGTGGGCGCAGCCTGACGAGCAGATGCAGCTCTTGCAGGCACTGGTCACGCAGAGTGCTGTCTACATAGCACGGTTGCGAATCGGGCTGCCGGTGCGGGACGAGGATTTTCCGGCATTTCAAAGCGTCAGCCAGTTCGATACCTGTCAGATTTCACTGTGTCTGGGTGGCTATGTACAGGCCACCACAGAACCGATGCTGAACGCCATTGGGCGCGAGGCGCTGCGATTAAACCGCGACAGCATTGCAATATCATACGAACCAGTTCATAATGAAAGCACACCAACACAATTGAACAGCCGAGAGGAGGCCGTTACTTATGACGTACACGAAGAACCGCGAGGGCTACCTGATTCCGAGCCTTTCCCTGCCGAACCAGCCGAACCCGTACCTGAACCGCTACGCGAGGCTGCGTCTGGAATATCTGGAGCAGAACGAGCCGACGCTCTGCGACCAGCTGATGCTGGAGGGCACGCTGCTGACGAGCTGCAGCCGAATCGGACGGACAGCACAGCAGATGGTGGACAAGACCCTGCGCGAGCTGATGCAGACCACCCCGATGCCGGACCGCAGGACGAACCCGCTGGGCTGGACACATCTGACCAACAGCCTGAAGAAGCAGGCGGAGGAAGCAGTCCTTCCGATGCTGTACGAAATCTGACAGAATCCCCCGCACAGGCGGAGAGCGAGCAATCGCCCTCCGCTTTTGCTTTGCCTGAATTTCCGCCCGCGCTACTGCCGCAGCTGCTGGCGACAGAGACTTCTTCACGGGCAGACAACGCCGAATATCTTACTTTTTATAATAAGAATCCCCTGTTCATTGACCGGCTGCGCTTTGTGCGGGAAAGCTACAAGGATATTTTTACAGAGCTTTTGCTGGCCGATGATACCCGCGTGGGCTTTCACAGGCAGGACAATGGCCTGCTTGTCTGGCAGGGCGCGTATCTGACCCGCAGCGCGGAAACGTTGCTGTCGTGGCGTGCCGTGGCCAATGCGCTGAACGACTTGATTGAACAGCATGAGCTGATTGCAGCCATCGACCCGAAGGAGCTGCCGCAGGCAGAGGAACAGCTTTCCTTTGAACTGCCTGACGGTTCGCCGGCGAGTGCGGAAGATGTCAGGTTGGAAAAGGATGATTTTCTCACCCCGGAAAAGCAGGAAAACGTCATTCGCTCCGCCCTGCCTGTTGCAGAGTACAATGCCCCGCAGATGGATGACGGCAGCGTTATTACAGACGAGGAAATCAACCTAGCTCTGGCAGTGGGCAGCAATTTTGAGAACAGCAAATTCCGCATTTATCAGCAGTTCACAACCACGCAGGGCGACCACGCCGCTTTTTTGAAGAAGGAATACGGCAGTGGTGGCCGGTCATGGGACTACCAAAACGGTGCCCACGGCTGGGTTGACCACGGTCCTGCCGGATTGAAGCTCATTTTGACAAATGAGGAAGGCCGCTTTGAGCGTCGGCTGCTATGGCGAGCCGCAGCCAAGCGCATTGCCTATCTGATCGAGATGCAGCGCTTTCTGACGCAGCAGGAGCTGGAGCAGTATCCCGCATGGGCTGCCGAACAGCGTCAAGTTGCCAGTGTGGCGCGCGATGAACCCGGCAACGCACCCGATACCAGACCGATTTGCGCCGAGGGCAGCGTTGTCTATCTGGAGGATGACCACCGATTCACCGTGGAGCGCATCGGGCAATTTGACGTGCATCTGCGGGACGAGGAAGTCCCCCTGGTTGGACGCGCCATCAGCCGGGAGGAGTTTCAGCGGCAGCTGGACGCCAACCCGCGCAACGGCGGCATGATGCTCTCCGAGCAGCAGCACGAAGTCCTTGTGCAAGCGCAGACGGAACAAGCACTCTCCTACATTGAGGATTATCTCAAGGACGAATTTGAAATCACCGAGCCGGACTTTTCCGACCTGACACGAATCGATTTGGGCTATACCACTACCGAGGATGAGAAACACGTCATTCAGGTGTATGCCGACTTGGAGCACTGCACTGTCACCAAACTGGTGGACGATACTCTTTACGCGCAGGAACGGTATGGCTCGCTCGATGATCTGAACCAGGTGGTACTCTCCAATCTCGATTTTGACAGCCTCATGGAAATAGACCTCGACGAGGTGGAAGAACACGAGCCGCAGGAAAACACCCTTTCTACCGACGAGTCCGCCGCGCATGACCCCACCAACTACCTTGCACCCTATGAGCCGGAGGTTCCCACAGGGGCAAAGGCCAAGTTCGCTGCGAACTTAAATGCAATTCGGACACTAAAGCAAATCGAGCAGCGCGGCACACCGGCCACAGAGGCCGAACAGGATGTTCTGGCCGGGTACCTCGGCTGGGGCGGTCTGGCCGATGCCTTTGACCCCAACAAGGACAGCTGGCACAGCGAATATGAGCAGCTAAAGGATCTGCTGACGCCGGAGGAATACGCCGCCGCACAGGAATCCACGCTGACAGCGTTCTACACGCCGCCCGCCGTCATCCATGCCATGTACCGCGCGCTGACCCGCATGGGCTGCGTGGGCGGCAATGTGCTGGAACCCAGCATGGGTGTTGGTGCATTCTTTGGGCACCGCAGCGGCAGCTTTGATACGAACAATGCAAAGCTCTACAGCGTCGAGTTGGACAGTGTATCAGGCCGCATCGCGCAGCAGTTATACCAGAAAGCAAAAATTCAAATCTGCGGCTACGAAAAAGCCAATCTTCCGGACAGCTTCTTTGATTTGGCTATCGGCAACGTACCGTTTGGACAGTATCAGGTCACGGACCGCCAGTACGACAAGCTGCACTTTCAAATCCACGATTACTTTCTAGCCAAGACCGTAGATAAACTCCGCGTCGGCGGCATCATGGCGTTTATAACGACCTCCGGCACAATGGATAAAAAGTCCGAAAGCGTACGCCGATATCTGGCCGCCCGCTGTGACCTGATTGGCGCGGTGCGGCTGCCCAACAATACCTTTACTGCACAGGCCGGTACAACCGTTACCTCGGACATTCTGTTTCTGCAAAAGCGCGGGCGGGTCTTGGAGCAGGACGCGCCGTGGATTCATGTGGGCGAGACTGCCGATGGCATTCCGCTGAACCGGTATTTCATCGACCATCCCGAGATGATCTGCGGCGAGATGCAGTTGGTCAGCGGCCCCTACGGTCAGCGCCCCACCTGCGCACCGCTGGAAAATGGAACATCACTGGAAGTTCAGCTTGACGCGGCCCTTGCCAATTTACGGGCCGAGTACACGCTGGCAGATGACCGGGAGGACGCGCAGGAGGAAAGCGACACGCTCGACGCTGACCCCGACACGCGAAATTTTAGCTATGTTGTTAAAGACGACACAGTTTATTACCGCGAAAATTCCAAAATGCGTGCTGTGAAGGCCAGCACCACCGCGCTTACCCGCATCAAGGCGCTGGTTCCTCTGCGGGATACCTGCCGGGAGCTGATTCGGGCGCAACTGGACAATCTGCCCGATGAAACGATTGCCGCTTTGCAAGCGCAGCTGACCGCCCAGTATGATTCCTACCACGATACGTATGGGCTAATCAACAGCCGCGGCACGGCTTCGGCGTTCCGTGAGGATTCCGGGTATTTCCTGCTCTGCTCGCTGGAGGACATCGACAGCGAGGGCCATTACAGGGGCAAGACGGATATGTTCACGAAGCGGACCATCCGCCCGGCCCAGGTGGTTGACCATGTGGATACCGCCGATGAAGCGCTGGTGCTGAGCCTGACGGAGAAAGCTCATGTGGACCTTACCTACATGGCACAGGTCACGGGAAAATCGCAGGACGAAATCATCCGCGATTTGACCGGCGTCATTTTCCGCGATCCTGAGATGTCCGAGCCGGTCTATCTGCCGGCAGACGAATATCTTTCCGGCAATGTGCGGCAAAAGCTGGCCGTTGCCCGGCTGGCCGCAGCGTCCGACACGGACTATCAGGTCAATGTGAAGGCGCTGGAGCAGGTACAGCCGAAGGACCTCGACGCCAGCGAAATTGCGGTGCGGCTGGGTGCTACCTGGATACCGCCTGAATATATTCAGGATTTTCTCATGGAGCTGTTGGAGCCGCCGTTATCTACACGGCTCTCCGTGAAGGTGCTGTTTGCACCGTTTACCGGTGAATGGAACATCACGAACAAGCGCTACGGCAACGGCAGCATCAAGGCAACTGTCACCTACGGCACAAACCGCAAGAATGCCTATGAAATCACAGAGGCTGCGCTGAACCTGCGGCCTGTGCAGGTGTTTGATACGGTTACCGACGCAGAGGGAAACAAAAAAAGCGTGCTGAACCACGCCGCCACCGAGGCGGCCTACGCCAAGCAATGCTTGATAAAAGACAAATTTGAAGAATGGATTTTCAAGGAGCCGCAGCGTCGGCAGGCGCTGGTAAGCCTGTACAACAGCAAATTCAACTGCATCCGCCCGCGGGAATACGACGGCAGCAATCTGCGCTTTCCCGGCATGAACCCGGAAATCACACTGCGGCCCCATCAGCGCAACGCCATTGCCCACGTGCTGTACGGCAACAACGTACTGCTGGCACACGAGGTGGGGGCCGGGAAGACGTTTGAGATGGTCGCCAGCGCTATGGAGAAGAAGCGTCTGGGTCTTTGCAACAAGACCTTGATCGTAGTACCCAACCATTTGACCGAGCAGATGGCGTCCGAGGCGCTGCTACTCTATCCCAACGCGGAAATTCTGGTGGCGCGCAAAACAGATTTTGAAAAAGCCAATCGCAAAAAGTTCTGTGCCCGTATTGCTACCGGCAATTTTGACATTATTGTGATCGGGCACAGTCAGTTTGAAAAGATACCGCTTTCCGATGAACGGCAGAAAATGTACCTGCAAAAGCAAATCGACGATGTAGTGGCACAGACCGCTGCGCTGAAAGCCCAGCGCGCCGAGAATTTTACCATCAAGCAGATGGAGCGCATGAAAAAGCAGCTGCAGCGGAAGCTGGACAAGCTCAACGACCAGAGCCGCAAGGATGATGTCATCACCTTTGAGGAGCTGGGCGTGGACAGCCTGATGGTGGATGAGGCGCATTATTTCAAAAATGCAATGGTCACCACCAAGATGACCCGCGTGGCCGGTATCTCCCAGACCGAAAGCCAAAAGGCCAGCGATATGTACATGAAGTGCATGTATATGGACGAGCTGACCGGCGGGCACGGCATTGTCTTTGCTACCGGCACGCCGATTTCCAACTCGATGACCGAGATGTACATCATGATGCGGTATCTGCAATATGGGCTTTTGGAGCAGGAAGGCCTGCTAAACTTTGATGCGTGGGCCTCTACGTTTGGCGAGAGCGTTACCGCGATTGAGCTGGCCCCCGAGGGAAACGGCTACCGCTCCAAAACGCGGTTTGCAAAGTTCTACAATCTGCCCGAGCTTATGAATATGTTCAAGCAGTGTGCCGACATTCAGACCGCCGATATGCTGAAGCTTCCGGTCCCCGAAATCACGGGCGGCAAGCCTACGATTGTGAAGCTGCCGCCCAGCGAGCTGCAGCGGCAGATGGTGGCGGCGCTGGGTGAGCGGGCCGAGGCGGTGCGCAACCGCCTGGTTGCCCCGAACGAGGATAACATGCTGCGCATCACGAATGATGGCCGGAAGCTGGCGCTGGACCAACGGCTGATGAATCCACTTCTGCCCGATGATCCCGACAGCAAGGCGAATGCCTGCGTGGAGCAGGTCTTTACCATTTGGGAAAAGACAAAGGCCCAGCGCTCCACGCAGATGATCTTCTGCGATTTGAGCACGCCCCGCGCGGACGGCTTTGATGTGTACAACGATATTCGGGACAAGCTTGTGGCGCGTGGCATTCCCAAAGAGGAGGTACAGTTCATCCATGATGCCGATACGGAAGCCAAGAAGGCTGAGCTGTTCGGCAAAGTCCGCAGCGGTGCGGTTCGCGTGCTGATGGGCAGCACCCAGAAAATGGGCGCAGGCACTAACGTACAGACGCGGCTGTGCGCACTCCACCACTTAGATTGTCCGTGGCGGCCTGCCGACATTGCCCAGCGCAACGGACGTATGGTGCGGCAGGGTAACATGAACAAAGAGGTTTCTATCTTTATTTATATAACCGAAGCTACATTTGACGCCTACAGCTATCAGCTTGTGGAGAACAAGCAGAAGTTTATTTCGCAAATCATGACGTCAAAATCTCCTGCCCGCAGCTGTGAGGACCTGGACGAGGCTGCGCTCTCCTACGCTGAGGTAAAGGCGCTGGCTGCCGGGAACCCGATGATCAAGGAAAAGATGGACCTTGATATTCAGGTTGCGCGGCTTCGCACGCTGAAGGCCGCCTACAACAGCCAGCACTACCGGCTGGAGGACGCCGTGACCGGCACCTTTCCGCGAGAGATCCGCGGCACCGAATGCCGGATTCAGGCGTTTGAGAAGGATATGCAGACCGCCAAGGACAGTCAGAGCTATGACAAGGACGGCAAGCTGGTTTTCAGTATTGAGCTGGACGGCACGTCCTACGACAAGCGCGAGGATGCCGGTAAGGCACTGCTCGGGCTGGTGGGTGCTGCTGTGCGAGCTGACCATCCTGTTTTGGTGGGGCACTATGCGGGCTTTGAAGTCACGGTTGCCTATGTACCGCTTTCCAAGGTGTTTGTGGCACATCTGGTTGGCCAGGCCACCCATACCACGGAGCTGGGCAGCGACGCTGCCGGTAATATGGTTCGCCTGCAAAATGTTGTTGCTGTCCTGCCGCAGGAAATCAGCGGTCTGCGCAACAATCTACAGCAGCTGCGCGTCCAGTTGGACAGCGCCAAAGAGGAACTGCAGCAGCCTTTTCTGCAGGAACAGGAGCTTAACGACAAGAGCGCGCGCCTGGCCGAGCTGGATGCCCTACTGAATGTGGGCAATGACGCCCCGGTTTTGGAGGGTGAGGCCGAGGTCGTAAACGAGGACGATTCTGTGCGAACGCCTAGAGAGGAAAACGAACTGGAACGCTGAAATCGACAGCCTTGCAATATTCCGCAGAGCATGTATCATAGAGGTAGGAGGTGGCCATTATGCCCATTCAACGTAAAAATTTGTTCCTTACCTGGGGTATCCGCATTAGTCTCGTGCCTGTCATTCTGGTACTTCTTGCACTGGGCCTGATTGCAATCGCGCTGTTTGCTATCTGCGGAGTTTGCGGCAGGTTTTTGGCGGCACTGGGCGGTCTGGCTGCTCTGTTGGCGCTATTCGATAAGTGCTACCAAGAGGCGGCAGTATCCGCCATCGTGGCATTCTTGCTCAGTCCTTACGGCGCGCCGCAGGTGCTGTTCTGGCTGGGCAGAAAGCTGCTCGAGTTTGCTGGTAGTCTGTATGATTTATACTACTGATTGGAGAAATTTATAATATGAAAAAATGTCTGTTATCCATTCTTTTAGCTACGGTGTTACTCTGCGCCTGCGCGCAGCAGACCGATAACACCTTGCAAACGCCGGAAAGCAGTACGCTGGTAGAACTTACCGTTGCTACTGAAGAGACTGCCATTGAGACACCTGCGCCGCTTGCCACGGAAAGCCCGGCACCAACGTCTACACAGACTCCAGAACCGACTGCCACACCGGCACCGACTGAAATTCCCATATCGGAGCCTACTGCAGCGCCTACCGAAGTGCCCGCTACGGAACCCGTTGCCGCGGAGAGTCAGCCTGCACAGGTCAGCATGAGCTACGGTGCTGTCCCCTTTGACCTGGCGGCGGGCAGTGAGGAGTGGTGGAGCATCGACAGCTCGGACAGTGCCTACTGGGCTGTGCAGGAAAACATCAATGCTATGCGCGCAGCAGCTGGTCTATCCCCTTTGACGATGGACAGTGGCCTGAGTGCTGCCGCCGATGCACGCTGTGAGAGCTTTGTGGCGGGCGGGCCATTCGACCACAGCGGCATGACGACCCGCAGTGAGATCTGCGCTGCAGGTCCGATTGGCTCGGCCAGCAGCGTTTGCACCTACTGGCAGGGCAGCCCTGCCCACTATGCCAATATTATGGAGCCCAGCTTCACCAGCATGGGCGTGGGCTGCTGGTTCTGCAGCACAGCCGAAGGCCAGTACACTTACTGGACCGTAACCTTTCAGTGATTGGAGAATGGATATGAAAAAGCAAAACTCCCTGTATCGGATGACTACATCCGAAATGCAGATCATGACCTACCTTTGGAATTCCAAGGAGCCTGCAATCGCCAGCCAGATCGTTTCCGATTTGATCCCGACCCAGAACTGCACCTGGAAGCCACGTTCGGTCTTTACGATTCTGAAAAGCCTTTCGGAAAAGGACCTGATCCACGATGTTGGGTACGTGAGAACCGGCAAGACCTATTCCCGCAAGTTTGCCCCCAAGGTGAGCCGCGCAGAATACCTGGCCATGCAGGTCATGAACGAACTGCCGGACCAGGAGCTGCCGGAGTTTTTGGAGTTCTTTCAGGGGAAGGTCGGTTGAGCGTTACAGGTAAATCAAACTCTCAAGTGTCTGCTGTATTTTCGGCAGGCACTTTTTTATATAGATAAAATTTTACAACGGAAGGAAAAGTGTGTAATGAATCAAAGGTTCAATCTAAAGCAGCGCGTGGCGGCCTTGTGTATGGCGGCTATGATGTGCTGCTCCCTGTTCCCGGTTGGGGCGTTTGCGGAGGCTCCGAGGGCTGATGCAGACGGCACGCTCATCATGGAGCAGGACAAAGAGGCCGTCATAGATGACAGCCATCAGACCGAAGCAAGCGACCCGGACCCGGGTGAAGAAAGCACGCCCAAAAGCAGCGAAGCTGCCGCAACATCACAAAGCGCCGACGAGGATGCGCCGGTGGAGACATCCACCGACTATACCTTCGACGGCGCTGTTTTGTACACAGACTTACCGGATACGCCGACTGGTTCCTATATGGGCAGCCAGGGCTTGCCTGTTGCCACAGGTGAAACAAAAATCGGCATTTCGGCCTGGCCGAATGACCAGTCGGAAGAAAGCACGGACAGTTACCTGAGTGCGGACACCCTGAACAGCGACGACCTGACGTTAATGGCTCCGTTGCTGGAGGGTACCGACTATGCCGTTGCACCCATTCTGGCACAGGTGGAATACCCTGCAGACGGCAGTAGCTTGGATGTGGTGCTTCCCAACGAGGTGACTGTGCTGGACTTCTACGGTGTTCCTGCCGATGAGACTACGCGCAGCAGCCTTGTGCACAGTGAGTATTCCGAAACATCCGCCGCGGTCATGGGTCTGTATGTACAGGCAGATGCCGACTTTTCCGCGCAACTTGTTTACACCGCCCCGGATGGCAGTACGCTGACGAAAGTGCTGCACGTTGTAATTGACCGAAGTCGCACCATGGCCGCACCGTTCGCAGAAACTACAGACGTTGCCGCCTACGCCGAGCGCCCCACGCCTGCCGTTACCAGCGGCAAAATCACCAAGGTCGAGAAGGTCAACGGCACATGGCTGATCTGGTTCAATGGCGAGGAAGCCTACTGCTGCACCCACGGTGCCAACGGCCAGCCCAAAGGCTGTCCGCCGTACACTTATACGAACACTTCTCTGGTCAGTGCGGATCAGTGCATTCCCGGCGATCACTACGGAAACCAGTACCGCATCTGGGGCGGTCTGGACCAGCTTTCTATGGACTTGCTGCCCGATACGCCCGTCGCTTTTTCCGCAGAAGATACTGAAAAAATCTCTCTTTTGGATTTTTGCCGCACGATTTACGATGATACCCAGATGTGGCTGATTGAAAATTATCCCGAGAGCACTGCTGCAAAAATCTATCTGGAATCCGCGCAGGCCCTGCTGGACGGCGCTGTTGCCTATGCAAAGCCCCGCGGCTACTACACCTACATTTATACCCCTGCGCGCAGCGGTTGGCAGACCGTTGCCCTGATTGGCCCTGAAATCAGTGAGGAGGAAACGGAAGAGCCGAAACCTGTCGTACAGGAGTATTATGCCAGTTGGGAAGCCCCTGCACAGTCCGCCAGCGGCACAGTAGATCTGACCTATGGTATCACCACAGATAAGATCCAGCTGAAAACGCTGGAAAAGGTGGACGGTGCCACGATTGAAATCGAGCCTATCACCAAATCCGGCACGATTGACGGCGGCAGCTGGAGCATTTCCCCTGCCGGTGTACAGACCGTCACTACAGGCGGCCACACCAACGACGACAATTACCAGAATAACGGCGGTGCAGCATCTGCCAGCTGGTCTGTGCATTACACTGTATCCAAGACCGTAGATGGCCGCAGTGGCACCGTCGGCCCCTATACTACGAAAGAAGCTGCAGACGCAGCCGCCAACAGCGAGCGTGATTCTGCAGTTGCCGCCATTCAGGCCCAAGCACAGAGCGCTGTAAATAATGCTATTGCCAGCGCGCAGGCACAGCTTGCATCTTTACAGTTCCGTTATGACGAAGTCACCATTCCCTACGGTTTTGAATCCTACTGGGGCAGCAACGGCAGCCACCAGACCATTACAGTGCCGGCTAACTCCAACAACGCCTACGAGATGCGCAATGCTGAGTGGTCACTGCAGATCAACATCAAAAAGACGGACAGTGAGACCGGCAGCCAGATTGCAGGTGATGCCCGGTATGAAATCTACCAGTGGGACATCGTGACCGGCAAATACCAGCCCACGGGTGGGTACAATACCTACAGCGTCCAGCGCCAGGGCGACGGTACCTATGCCGTCATCAACAACGCCGCCTACGCCACAAACGACACGATGCGCCATACACTGTACTACACGCAGCGCAATGAGGGCAGGTTCATCCTTGTGGAGACGAAGGCCCCCGCGGGGTATTTCGGCGATTGGACTGACATTGACCACCCCGGCTCGGCGGGCACACCGCTGGGCAAGCGCGCCTACTATGTGGAAATTACCGCTGACAACAACAATTCCATCCTGTGGTTGGGCAATGGTGACTACAACGCCGACATTGCCACTGGCGATAAGGGCGGCACAAAGCTGGTGACCAGCGGCGGCGTAGAAACCACAGTCACCATCTATGACTCCCCCAAGGATGCCTCCCGGAGCTATACCACCGATGCCAGCGGCAAGGCAGCCAACGAGGACGGCTACACCACCACGGCAGAAAACGGCATCATGAAGAATGACCGCACGCTGGGCGAAATCAGCATTTCCAAGGTTGATTTGGATGCACAGCGGTATGTGACAGGCGACGCTGCTCACGGAAATGCCGCGCTGGACGGCGCAGTGTACGACCTGTATGCCGCCGAGGATATTACCCACCCTGATGGTGTGACCGGCGTCGTGGACTATTCCAAAATCGTCGATACCAACGGCAATCCCCTCTGGCACACTACGATTCGTGACAACAGCGGGCAGTGGATCGGCGATTATCTGCCCATTTTGAAAAAAGATAATCTCGTAGCCAGTGCAAAAATCGAGGACGGCTGGCTGACCTTCGCAAACCTATACCTCGGTAAATATTATGTAGTAGAGCGCTCCACCGGCACGGTCATTCCGCTGCGTGAGGGCGCTCTTGTTGTTTCCGGCACCTATCCTACGGTGGACAGCCGCACCAAGGCAGCTACCGGGCAGGTTGCCGCGCTGGCAGCCAGCAACGGGCACTATACAGATTGGGTATACAAGAACCAATTCAGCACCATCTCCAAGAGCAAGGCTCTGGACGGCACCTGGACCTACGATGCCTATTACTTGTCCTATGCGCCCGGGTATCTCTGCGATGAGCACAACTACTACATCACGCCCAGCTATGCAGACGAGGGCTGGTATGTGGAGAAAACCACCTTTGCCAATGACACAGCCGCCTACAACGGCAACTACCATATCCACAAGGACAACGGCCTGGCCGAAAGTCAGGATCAGGTCGCCAAGGGCAACGTGGAAATCAGCAAGGTCGTCTCCTCCAGCGGTCAGTCCAATGGGCTGGAGCTGGAGGGCGCAGGCTTCACCTTCTATCTGGTATCTGACCTGTCCAAGGTCGAGCAGTTTGACCAGACCCGCACCGGAAGCTACACACTGCAAAGCATTCTGAATGCCTACATCAACAAGGAATACGACAACGAGCACCCCAAGTGGGATTTCTCCGGTGAGACGCAGGCCATTGCCAAGACCTACGAGGTCAACGCCGACGAAATGGCCGCCTATAACAGGACGCTGACTGCGGCGGGCGACAACAAGAACGGCAAGGGCGATGGTTGGCAGCCTACAGGACGTGCCAATGAGTATCAGTTGGCCGAAATCTTCAGCAATGACTCCGGCTGTATCCGTGTGCAAGGGCTGCCCTACGGCACATACCTGGTCGTGGAGACGACCACCCCGCACGATTTGTTCCAGGCAGAGCCTTTCCTGGTCAGCATCGACCCCGAGCAGGACAACAACCCTTGGGGCGCGATGGCCACGCCGAAGGACAGTGTGATGAAAGCATCGGATTCCTATCAGAAATTTACGGTACTGGATGAGGAGATTGAAGTGTATTTAAAAATCACGAAACTCGATACGGAAACCGGCAAACCGGTCCTGTTGCCGAACACAGCCTTCCAGATCTACTGGCTGGATGAAAACGGCAACTATCGGCTGGAAAACGGGAAGCCAAAGCTGGTCACGATGACGGACACGGTAAACGGGCATCTGACCAAGAACGTGGATACCTTCTACACCAACGAGGAAGGCATCCTGACCCTGCCTGAAAAGCTGCCGCTGGGTAAATACCGCATTGTGGAGACTGTTGGCCCGGACGGCTTCTACAACGAATGGGCCGACAGCGGCAACTACTATGTGGATTTCGATATTTCCACGGACCGCATCTACAAGGCCACCGGTGATGACAATGAAAACGGCATGGACACGCTGGTCATCGGCGAGGACTACTGGAATGAGGAAACGCTGGGCAAGCTGACCATCCGTAAGACCGGCAATGCCTTGACAGGAAAGATCGAAACCAACGATTTGATTGACCCCTGGATGACCGGCGAGGCCGATTCCGACTTTGCCTATACACTGCGCCCGCTGGCCGGTGCGGAATACACCATTACGGCTGCCGAGGACATTTACACGCAGGACCGCCAGCTGGATGCCAACGGCAGCCGCACGCTCTGGTATGCCAAGGGCGACGTGGTAGCGGTTGTTACCACCGGTGATGGCAGTGCAGACACTTCTGTGTTTGCGCCGTCCCGAACCAAGGCAACCTATGATTTTCTGTCGGTCATTCACGACGGCACGCTCGGCGAGGTCAGTATTACCCTGCCGTTGGGCAGCTACCATGTGGAGGAAACCAAGTCGCCCTATGGGTATGTCGGCACGACAGACAGCTACGATGTGACCTTTGTCTGGGACAACCAGCTGAACGATGTAGCCATGGCAAAGAGCATCATCAAGAATGGCGACAGTGAACAGCATTTTGATGTTGTACGCGCATCGGAAGCCTCTGCGGAACTGGCTGAACAGCAGACCCTTGGTTTCTACAATGACCGTGAGCATGCCCGCGTGAGTGTGTACAAGGTCGATACGGAGAACGGCAACTATCTGGCCGGTGCCGTGTTCAACCTGTACACCCGTGATGACATCTACGACATAGACGGTAACAAGCTGTTCTCTGCCGGTGATTTAATTTCCAACAGTCCCGAGACTGTTGCGGATGGCTACACCTATTTCAACTGCGATGTTCCCATCCGCGGTGAGTGGTATGGCCAGAGTGACCGACTGGATGCCTCGACCAACAGCGGTAATTACTTTATCCGCGAGCTGCGCGCCCCGCAGGGATACTATCTCAATGACGCAGAGATGGATGTCACCTTCACCTATGACGGCGAGGTTCTGCAGGTACTGGACAGCACCTGCGCCGACAAGCCTACTGAAATTTGGGTGAGTAAGCGAGATTTGACCAACGATGAAGAACTGCCCGGTGCGACGCTGATCATCAAGGATGTGAAGGACAACGTTGTTGACACCTGGGTATCCACCGATACGCCGCACCGCGTGACGGGTCTGCATTTTGACGAAGAATACATGTTGACAGAAAAGCGGCCTGCTGATGGGTATGCCGTTGCAGACGATATTGTGTTCCGACTGGAACGCAAAGCAGATGCCGACGGACACGAGCTGGACGAGGCAGACGTCTACTATCTGAAGGATAAAAAGAAGCTCTGGATCATTCCCTGGGAGGAATGGGAGCTGCTGGACGATGCTACGGTGATCATGAAAGATGACATTACCAAAGTACAAATCTCCAAGGTTGACGTTGCCACAGGTAAAGAGCTGCCCGGCGCGGAGCTGGTCATCAAGGATAAGGAGGGCAACACGGTTACGCAGTGGGTTTCCGAGGACAAGCCCCACTATATTGAAAAGCTGCCTGCCGGTGACTATACGCTGACGGAGATCACCGCCCCCAATGGCTATCAGCTTGCGGAAAGCATTGCCTTTACCGTGCTGCCCACCGGTGAGCTTCAGACTGTCGTTATGAAGGATGCACGCATCCCCGAGGAAACACCGCATGAGGATACCCCGAGCAATACGCCTCAACCGACGCCGGGCAGCACGCCCGCGCCTACCCCTGCACTGGCAAGCACACCCACGGCAACGCCTGCGCCGATGCCGGTTATTCCCCAAACGGGCGATGTGTTCCCCTTTGCACTGCTTTCGGCAGCGGTATTTGGGTCTATCGTCGGTTTCGGAATTTTTGCATACAAGCGCCGCAAATCAAAATTGGATGAGAGCGAGCACTAAAGGCATATGAAACACGTACATGGTATGGGCGACTCTCGCGGGCCGCCCTATTTTTATTGGTGAATGACATGAAACATATCATCTGTTCGAGCTTCGGCAAAGACAGCAATGCCACAGCGCTGCTGGCCCTACAGCATGGCGAACCGCTGGACGAAATCATATACACAGAGGTCATGTTCAGCAAGGAGATTTCCGGCGAGCTGCCCGAGCATGCGCGGTTTATCTATGAGACAGCAATTCCGTACTTTGAAAAGCGCGGCATCCCCACAAGGGTTTTGCACGCTGAAAAGACGTATCTGGATTGCTTTTACCATGTGGTGAGCCGCGGCAATGCACAGGGAAAGCTTGCCGCTTTTCCGCTGGCTGGGCGCTGTGTAATTCAGCGAGATTGCAAAGTTCCGCCACTGGAAGCCTATAAAAGGGGCTTGCCACCGGGTACGGTCTCCTATTTAGGTCTTGCAGCGGATGAGCCGATCAGACTGGAGCGGCTAAAGCCTGACCAGGTTTCACTTATGGCAAAGTACGGTGTGACAGAGCAGGATGCGTTTGCCATGTGCAGGCAGGAGGGGCTGCTGTCGCCGCTGTATGAGTACAGCCACCGCGGCGGGTGCTGGTTCTGCCCCAATGCATCCATGACCGAGCTGCGGCATCTGTACCGGGCGCATCCTGACTTGTGGCAGCTGATGCTGGAATTGCAGGCTGCACCGAATAAGGCGACGGAACGCTTCAATCGGAATTTCACATTTGCCGAGCTGGACCTGCGGTTCCGCTTAGAAGGCGAGCAATTGAGCTTTTATGACCAAGAGCTGGAGGTAGAGAGATAATGCCAAATCAAGAAAAATTGCCCCGTGCATGGGTGTATGCGCGCATTCCCGGTGACTGCGCAGCGACCCGCGCGAGCTATGATGCCTGCTGCAGGCAGGCCGGTGACGACGGCTGCACGGTAGTCGGCGGCAGCATCGATTATAAAGGGCACGGCCCGCTGCGCGATGGGTATCAAAGTATGCTGCGCAGTATTAGAGACAGCAAGATCAACTGCGTGTATGTCAGCCGTATGCGCCAGATCAGCGGCAAGGAGCGGTACCTGTACGCCTTTTTCAAGTGCGCAATGAAGCACCATGTAAAAGTCCGCACACTGGAATACAGCCTGCCGGACCGCTTGCAGCAATACAGGTTGGGAAAAAGAATCGAAGCATACGCCCGACGCACCGGCACTCCGTTGCCGTGGTGAGGCTGAAATTTTATTGCGGAGAAAGCGAAGGTGATACCGCATGGTAGAAGAAACGGCCATCCGGGTGCAAATCAACGCAGCCAAGCTTGCCGGGCAGGGCATCTTTGGGATATTGCGGGCGGTTGCCAGTATGCTGCAAGCGCGGCAGTATGGGCACCAATCAATTCGATCACTGAACCGACAGTCGCAAGCTCTCGCTTCGGTGGAGCTGAACGACAAAACGCTGCCCTATGTCAGGCGGCAGCTCAAGGAATACTCGGTGGACTTTGCCATTACCAAGGACAAGGACACCGGGCAGCTGAACCTGTGGTTCAAGGGGCAGGACGTGGACCGCATCCAGACCGCTATTGAAAACTGCATTGCTGCGCGCGGCAAGGAACGTCCCACCAGTCTGCTGCAGGAGTTGTCCGAACGAGCCATGCAGCGCACGAAGGAGCTGAACCAGCACCGCCCGCCGCCGGCGCAGGAGCGTGGTGAGCGGCTATGAAGGAACAGCGCACAAAGCAAATTCTGATCCACATTGCTGCAAGTCTGGGCTGCTTTTGGCTGGGCAACCGGGTGGGACTTCTCTATGTATCAGCTGTCGGAACGATCACGCAAAGGCTGGCCGCTGCGGTAAATCTTAGCAAAATTGTACTTCATCCCTTGCAGCTATCTTCTGCGCCGATTCCTGTGGGCTGTGGTGTTGGGGCTATTCTGCTGGCGGGCCTTGCTTACCTCTGCATAAAGTACAGCGGTCATCGGCTGGTACCGCAGAAGGAGTACGGCAGCGCTCGCTGGGGCACCGCGGCAGATATAGCACCGTTCCTCCATGAAAAGGCAAGCGAAAATATCCCCCTGACGGCCACAGAGTCCCTGAGCCTTGCCATGAAGATGCCTGTAACAGCGGAGAACAACTACAACCGCAACAAGAACGTCATTGTGTTCGGTCCGTCCGGCTCCGGCAAGAGCTACAGCGTTGCAGGTCCGCAGCTATTGCAGTTTAACAGCAACTATGTGCTCAGTGATCCGAAGGGCGAACTGCTTGACACCTACGGAAATGTTCTGGTATCGCAGGGTTATGACGTAAAGGTGTTCAACCTGAAGGACCGTGACAAGTCCGACCACTACAATCCGTTTGCGTATATCCATGATACGGATGACATTGTGGTTGTTGCCAAGAATCTTATCAAAAACATGAAAGAGGACCCGCGCCAGAAAAACACAGCCGACCCGATATGGGAAGAAGGCTCTACTTCACTGCTGGAAGCGCTGCTTGCCTATGTATATTTTGAGCAACCACCTGAAATGCACAATATGAACAGTGTAATGGAGCTTTTTGTGCTGATGCAGCATCGTTACGGACCACAGGGGCGCAGCCAGTTGGACGATATATTCGAAGACCTGGCTATGGAAAAGCCTGCGTCATTCGCAGCGCGCCAATATGGACTGTACCATATGGCACCGGACAAAACCGCACAGAGTATTGACGTATCGCTCGGTATGCGTATGAGTGCGTTCAATATTCCTTCCATCATGAAGATATGCGAAGATGATACCATTCATCTGGAAGAGCTGGCCAGCGACAAAAAGGTGGCGCTGTTCGTTGTCACACCAGACACCACCACAGCCTATAACTTTCTGGCAGCGGTCATGTTCCAGCAATGCTTTCAAATTCTTGTGCATACCGCAGACAATCGTGAGGATCACTGCCTGCCGCGCCATGTGCGGTTTCTCTTAGACGAATTTCCGAACATCGGCATGATTCCGGACTTTCAGATTCTGATCAGCACCATCCGCAGCCGAAATATCGGATGCACTCTGATTTACCAGTCAATCGCACAGCTGAAATCTCAGTACGGTGATGACTGGGGTACGATTCTGGAAAACTGCGATTCAGAGCTTGTGCTGGGTGGCGGCAATAACCCGGAGTCACTGGAGTTCTTCGGTAAACAGCTGGGCAAACGGACCATCGAGGTGCTGAACACCACAGAGAATCTCGGCGCACAGGGCTCCTTTTCCAAGAACTATCAGGTGGCCAGCCGTGATCTGATGACACCGGAAGAAATACGCACCATGCCGCGAAATCGCTGTTTATTGATGATTTCCGGTGTTGTGCCATTTTACTCTTACAAGTTTGATCTTAAAAAGCACCCTAATTACGCATTGGTAGAAAAAGAGGGGCATCACCCCTTCGACTACGAGAGGCGCGCAGAAAATAGCTTTGCAGCCTTTATGAAAAATGTGCAGGAAATCAACAACATCGAACTCGACGATGACGAGTCTGACACATAAACAGAAAGAAGGAAACTCATATGGAAATGGTATCTACAATCACGTCTCTTATCACAAATGTCGTCAATTTTGCAGGCGGCTTGTTGCTGCTGTTTGGCGCAGTCACGCTGGGCACCAACCTGAAGGACCATAACGGCCCCGGCATCAGCAGCGGTGCGTGGTCGATTGCTGGCGGTGTTCTGATTATTGCCGTTGCTACCTACTTTGGCACGCTGACGGTCAGCTGATGGGAGGTATGCGCTATTTTTGAGGATACGATACGAAGCCAACTGGCGGGCATTTCGGCCACCGTAAATGCTATGGGGCAGAACTCCGGTCTGCTGAGCAGTCTGACCGATTGGAACAGCACACTTGCCGGCTATGCAGATTCTATCAGCTCCGGCGTAGTCATGCCGATTGCACTTACCGTTCTGGCACTTTTTATGGTTTTGGAACTGTACAATTTCACCCAGACCATTGCGATGAACGGCGGCAGTACAGCTTTTACGATTCAGCAGGTGGCGCTGGTCATGCTGAAAATCACGCTTTGCCGCTGGGCTGTTCTACACTCCACGGAAATTCTAAATGCGATGTTTGAGGTAGCGGCCACGGTAACAAACGGCATAGCCGGTTATGTGGGCAGTGGACAGGTCAACACCGAGGTCGACATCGAAAACGCAATCAGCGCACTGCCGGGCGGCATCGGTAATATGCCTGTGGCCATGGAGCTTATGGTCGTAAGCTGGATGCTGCGTCTTGTCAACATTGTGATCAATACCATCGTTGCGGCCCGCTTCATTGAGCTGTACGTTTATAATGCCCTGGCTTCCCTGCCAATTGCCACGCTCTGCTATCGGGAGCTACATGGTATTGCTGTAAACTTCCTGAAAAACTACATGGCGGTGGCGCTGCAAGGGGCCGTTCTCTATCTTGTCATTGGCTTCTACCCTGCCCTGACAGCTTCATTGGGCAGTGGCGGTGACATTACCGAGCAGGCCTGGGCCATGCTGGGCAAATCCGTTATTCTGCTGATGGCCGTGTTTATGAGTGGACGATTCACCAAAGCCATCACCAGCGCCATTTAATGGAGGAGTTCACCTATGCTTTCAACAAAAACCAATCTGGAAATCACGGAATATCACGAGAAATTCTTTCTGGGACTGTCGTTGCGGCAGCTGGCCTGCTTTGGTGTTGCTGCCGTGCTGGCCATAGCAACCTGCTTCGTTTGTCTGCAATGGCTTCAGCTGGATATTCAGCTGGTTTCCTACATCGTAATGGTAGAAGTTCTCCCCTTTCTTGGGCTGGGCTTTATCAGCCATAACGGGTATCCGTTTGAAAAGCTTGTAAAAATCTACTGGGCATGGTACTGCGGCCCCGCCGAGGTCGCAGTCTGCCCCCGCCAGGAGAAAAATTATGTTTTTACCAAAAAAGCACGCCGACTTGCCCATCGAACCGAGTGTGTTGGAGTCTTTGCGCGCACAGGAGAAATCGTTAAAACGAGAAAAAAAGAAAGCCGTCAAAGAACGGCGGCAGCACGCAAAGCAGTTAAAGAAAGCCGAAAAGCATGCAAAAAAGCGCATTGCCGCACGCAAAGTGCCACAGAAAGCCAGTGACTGCCTGCAATACCTGAGTATGTCGCAGGATGGCATCTGCGAGGTGGAGCCGGGACTTTTCTCGATGACGATGGCGTTCACCGATGTGAACTTCCAAATCGCTATGTTGGAAGAACAAAAGAACATTTTTACGAAATACAGTGAGTTTTTGAACTACTTCGACCCCTCGCTGCATCTGGAAATCAACCTTGTCACCCGCAGCATGGACGAGGAGCAGTTTCGCATTGACACCTTCCTGCCTCTGCGCGGGGATGACCGTGACCGCTATGCCGAGGAGATGAACCAAGTCGTGGCGGAAAAAGCACTGCGCGGTCAAAATGGCCTGATTCGTGAAAAGTACGTCACCTTCAGCCTGCACGCCGAGAATTACCAGCAGGCGAAAGAGCAGCTGGAGAACCGTGCTGCAGATATTGCCGATCACTTCAAGCGTATGGGCAGCAGTACACGCATCTTGTCCGGCATTGAGCGCCTGAGCCTGTTACAAGGCATCATGCGGCCCAACGAGGAAATGAGCTTTTCCTATGACTGGCTGCTGGCTGAGGATGACCTTACTACGAAGGATTTTATTTCACCCAGCTCTTACAACTGGCACCCGGAGCACGACGACTCGCGCGCCGTTTACCGTGACCGCTATCAGTTTGGCGATAAAATCGGCAAGACAATGTATCTGCGGGGCATAGCACCGGAAATGAAGAACGGTTTGTTCTCTATGCTATCGGAGCTTCCTTTTGACCACGTCATCACAATGCATGTTGACGCTATGGACCAGGCAGAAGCCGTCCAGGAAATTGAGAAAAAGCTTGCCTATATGCACAAGGAAGAATACGATGCCATTGCCAAAGCACGCGAGCGAAATATGCCTGCCAGCATAGCTGTGAGCTATGATCTGAAATCCAAAATGCACCACACAGAGCAGATGATGGATGACATTACAACCAAAAACCAAAAAATCTTCAAAGTCTGCATCCTCATTCACACCTATGGCGATTCCAATGCGCAGTTGGACGAGCGCGTGCGGCGCATTTGCAGCACCGTACAGCAGCAGACCTGCCGCTTTGACAGCATTTTGTATGAGCAGCGCAACGCCATGAACAGTATGCTGCCGCTTGGCAAGAAATGGCTCGGGTTGGAGCGCACGCTGGAAACCGTCAGCACGGCCATCTATGTTCCGTTCACCACACAGGAACTGTTCCAGCCGGGCGGACTGTACGAGGGCATCAACGCCCGCAGTAAGAATCTGATACTGTGTAACCGCAAGCTGCTGCCCGCCCCTGCCGGTATGGTACTGGGTATGACGGGCTACGGCAAGTCTTTCTCCGTAATGCAGATGGTCACCAATATCATGCTTCGCTGGCCAGATGATGATATTGTTCTCATCGACCCAGAGCAGGAGTACACGCATCTCGTTACAGCCATGGGTGGCGTAGTGATTGACATTTCCGCGTCCAGCCCCTCCCATATCAATCCCATGGACATCACTGAAGATTACGGCGATGACGAGGACCCCATCCGACTGAAAAGTCAGTTCTTGCAGAATTTCTGCCAGCTCATTCTACACAGCTCCGAATTGTCGCCCCAGGAGCGAACCTTTATTGATGTAGCTGCCGGCCTGACCTATCAGCGCTATATGGCAAATCCCAAGCGTGAGGAAATGCCAACGCTGCACGACTTTTATAGAAATCTTGCGCTGCAGGGAGAGGAAGTCAAGCCACTGCTTACGGCATTGAAGCTATATGTAAGTGGCTCCATGGACCTGTTTGCCCACCAGACCAATGTGAACGTGCAGAATCATTGCATCTGCTTTAATACGGTCAAGCTGGGCAAGTCGATGCAGTCTATCGGCATGCTGACAGTGCTGGATCAGGTTTGGAACCGCATTACCCGCAACCGCGTGTTGGGCCGCCGTACATGGGTGTTTACCGACGAGTTCCAGCAGTTGCTGGGCAACAAGGACTGCACGGACTTTTACTTTCAGCTGTCCAGCCGCGCCCGCAAGTGGGGTGCGATTCTGACCTCCATCACCCAGCACGTGCGTTCGGTTCTGGACAACGAGGACGCGCGCCGAATGCTGTCCGACTGCGGATATATCAAGCTGCTGAACCAGTCTCCCGACGATGCCAACGATCTAGCGCGGCTGCTGCACATTTCCAACGAGGAAAAGCGGTACATCGAGAATGCAGAGGTCGGCAGCGGACTGCTGATCGTGTCTAAGACGGTGGTGCCCTTCAACAACGATTTTCCGAAGGATACCGAGCTGTTCAGACTGATGGATACATCTCCTAATCGAAAGTCTTAATGCGTTATGCTTACACCAGCACATCTCTAAAAACAACCTCACGGAGTCTGCCATGTCAGAACTATTCACGCAAAATTATAGCGACAAACCTTTATTCCATACCGATACTGACATATCGGAAAGCCTGCACAATCAGGCAGAGGAAGCATCAAACGGCGAGGAACTGCTGGATAATACTGAAAAGCAAGCCGAATCACTGCTATCAAATGACGATTATGTAAGTGAAACGAAAAATAGCATTTCAGACGATAGAGATGATGTAGCAGAAAGCTTATCATCTCCCGCCGAAGGCAACCGGAAATATATCACCGGTACCAACATGCCCCGGGCCAGCCGCAGCAATGCCTACTACGAACTGCTGTGCAATCAGCAGACAAACGGCTACCACTCCCCTGCCATGCGCGGCACAACAGCCGCAGCGCACGGCATCACGAGTGCAAGCGGGTTGGTCAGCTATCAAGAGGACTTTGCCACCGATGCTGCGCAGGATGTCGGCGTACACGGCGCGGCGGCGGAACTGATTATGCAGGAGACCTTTCTTGGGACTGCTGCTGAGGACGTCGGCATACTGGGCAGCTACGCCGTGAAGGGCATCAAGGATGTGCAGGACGGCACGCGCACCGCCGAGGAGGTTCTGCACACAGGCGGCGACGTGCTGCGGATGGAGCTTGGGGCTTCTGCTGTACACGTCGGCTCTGCCGGTGCACGTACCGCTCTGCACTATGCAGAGACTTTCTCGACCAGTGCGGATGATTTTGCTGACCGCACACCGGGCATCATCAGTAATGCAGGCTTTCAGGCCGGTCATAGCGTTATCAAGGTTGCACGGTTCTTTGCCCATCCTGTCAAAGCGCTTGCTTCTATCGGCAGGACGGCGCTTATTTGTGGCGCAATCGTTCTATTGTTGCTGATTATTGGGCTGCTAGGCCAGATGAGCGGTACTACAACGACCAGCGTGCTGTGTGCCGACAGACCGGAAGATATTCAGCAGCTTATCGAAAGCATCAATACATATCGCAATGAAGCTGCCACTGATGAGCTTCGCAGGGCTTTTCGCAACGATGTTGACCCCAACGGCAATCCTTACGGCTACGACACGCTGACCGGCCAGCGCAGCAACAATATGCAGCATGGCGTCACATGGAGCTACGCCAACGGCATCTACAATGACACTGCAGAAATTATCTCGATGGCCGCAGTCTATTATCAGCAGGACTGGCCCAGTTCACAGGAGCTTGCGGCTTTTACAGACGACATACCATTTACCCAGTACTGCCGCGCTCTGACGGCCTACGGCATGGAAATCACCGCACGCGAGTCCGCACCTTACTCCTGCATCAGCTATGGCGGCTGCGTCAATGGCTACCGCAGCGAGGGCGAGACTGTGACCATCACAGAGTACCGATGCGAAACGCACACCTGTGCCCAAGGCAACGAAGAATGCGGGCACTACCGCAACGGAATATGGGAATGGAGTGACGACCACGAGGAAGGCAGCAGCCGCCCCGAATGGATCGAGGACGGCACACACGATGTGACCGTCTTTTTTCCTGTTATTTTCCCGGATGGGGCCACCCAGTCAGAGCTGTGCATCCTGCCGGATGACTACGTCCAAGTTGTCGACGGCAAAATCGCCGCAGAGAATTGCACCGACAGCATCGTGTTGGATGAAAGCGCGAATCTCTACAAGGGCGAGCTGAATGATTGGTTCTATGCTCCGAACGAGCGCACCGCCACCTTTACAGTGGAGACCACCGACGGCGACGAAACTATGACGCAGGACTATACCGTGACCTTTACCAACGCAACCGCTATCCCATGGTGTCCCGGTGAGCTGCACGACGGCCAGTACGGCCACTATGACCTGAACTGCACAATTTACCTGACCGGCTATGACCGCTATACCGACCCGGAAACCGAAGCCCCCAATGGTGCGGACGGCGGCACGGGCAGCCTTGAAGCACTGGCCGAAAGCAGCAACGACGGCACGCTGACACGTACCGTCATCAAGCAGGATCAGTACGGCAATGCGTATGCGGGCAATGCGGTCACTGCCCGCTTTACGAAAACTGTAACGCTGCCACCCGGTGCGGCGGGCTTCAAGGGCTGGTACGAGAACGGCGCGGACACTTATGGCAACGTGGAATGGGCATCCCTGCTGTATCGCATGGACTGGGAGGCGCTTTACGGCGTTGCGGACGGTATCAAGTGCCGTTCGGTAGGCTCCGCTTTGACTGCTGACGAACTGCAGGCATTGCTGTCCGGACTGAACATTGATCCCGACACCGCGCGCGGGCAGGTCGTAGCCTTTGCCATTAGCTGCCAAGGTCATTTTGTGTACGGGCAGCCCTCGTCGCTGCGCGGTGGCCCCGGCAATGCCAGCGTCGGGATGAATTTGGACTGCTCCAGCTTTGTGCAGTACTGCTACTGGGCACAGGGCTTGCCGTTCTCAGCCGGTAATACAGCCGCCTATGGTCGCACCGGTGACTTGCGGGCAATCTCCACAGCCGAAGTCCAGCCGGGCGACCTGCGGGTCGTCTATGCCGCTGGCGGAGAGCAAGGCCATGTGCAGATGGCGCTTGGCGGCGGCGCGTGGATCGAATGCTGTTATGGCTACGGCGTCTGCGTAAACATGTCCAACGCATGGATGGAGAGCCGCGGCTGCCATTACTTTACCTATGCCGGATTTTAAGGAGGCGTTTTTCATGAAAAGAGTTCTGGCGATTTTGCTTTTGGTTCCGTTTATCATGGTGCTGGCACCGCCCTGCCATGCGGCAGGAAACGGAGAAGTTGCAGTATCCTTTGTAGATGTTCCCGCGGAGCTGCAGAAACGTTCCGTGCTGGTCACGCTGGGCAGCGGTCCCAACGACACGGACGCTGTTCTTGTAACGCTGAACGGCTTGAACCAGTATGGCCAGACTGCGACGTTGCCGGAGGGCACCTATTACTGCAATGCCGCTGTGCAATACGACGCCCTAAACGATTGGCCACTGCGCGAGGTTGACGGCACCACCTTTTTGCAGGTCGAGTCTGGTGGTCAGTATGAGCTGCAATATGAGTTTGCAGGTGAGAGTTGGTTCACGGAAGTAACCGGGCAGACACGCTATTATACGCCGCTGCCGCTGCTCCAACCACCCGCTGATTATCTGCCCGAGGCAGCCCAGATCAGTGCGTACCTGACAGCACCCGCTGGCTTTTCCCAACACTGTATCGTCTACCTACAGAACCTGTACAGCGGTAAAGTATACGCGCTGGATGTATACGAATCCAACCAACTGGCCGCCGTTTGCACGGAGGCTGACAGCGGACTGTATACATTTCTATCTGCCCGTGTTGCAGGCGATGCAGCGGAGCGCTACCAGTTCGAGTGCGAGCAGAAGGAGCTGAATACCGATGACGGCGCAAGCTTTCACCTGACGGTAACGAACATGAAAAATCCAGATGCCGAGTTGTGCACGCCCAGCCGTGACGAGAACGCCACAGTACAGCGCGCGGCAACCTATAATGCACCGGCTGCCGCTGCGCCGTCCGCAACGCCGACACCGGAGCCGGCTTCTTCTCAACCTGTCCAGCAGAGCAAAAAGTCAGCAAATCCGTTCTGGAATGTGCTGGACTTTTTGCCCATCGTTTTTATCGGAGCCGGGCTGTTCTGGTTTCGCCAGAAGAACCGCCGGGGCGGCCCGAAGGGGTAACGTGAGCGAAAGCGAACGTTAGCAAGCATTGCATGTGAAATTCACATGCGCCATTTAGGGGACACCCTAAAACCCGTTTTATAGTAATCAGCAAAGATGCAGAATGGAGAATTTTGCTTTGTCCACTACTAATCGAACACGGCCCATTTGCAAGCCAGTATACTTCACAGAAGATGAATGGCTATCTGTAGCAGCAAAAATGGCAGAAAGTGAGATGCCTAATTTTTCGGCTTTTTGTCGGGAAATGCTGCTTACCGGTAAAGTCAAGCATTATGATTTTTCTGTTATAAAAGAAATCTCTTCTAGCTTGAGTCATATCTCAGGTAACATTAACCAAGTGGCTAAGCGTTGCAACACGAATCAATCTGTTACCTCCAATGATGTTGAGCAATTGCGACGTGAATATTTAAAGCTGAAATCGCTCTATCAGGAACGATTGGTGAAAGCTCTGCGAAAACTAGTCTAATATGTATGCGGCGAAATATTATGCAAACCCCAATCATGTCTTTCGTAAGCGGGCGTGCGAGAATGGCTATTTGTTTTTGTCTGTTATTGACGATTTTCACCCGGCTCTGAGTGGCAATCTTCACCTGTTTCTTACATAGAAGGAATCTACTATGGCTATCACCAAAATTCATGCGGTAAAAGTTCGGCTTGGCGATGCAATCAACTACATAGAAAATCCTGACAAAACCGATGGGCAGGAATTGATTTCAGGTTACAATACTGCCCCACAGACTGCTGTGCTTGATTTTTCCATTACTGCAGCAATGGCGCGCAAAGCACGAAATACAAGTGCGAAAAAGCAAGGGAATCTTGCCTACCATCTCATTCAATCCTTTTCACCGGATGATGCCGTCACGCCGGAGCTGGCCCATGAGCTGGGCCGCAAGCTTGCAATGGAATTTACCGATGGAAAATTCGAGTTTGTCGTTGCCACCCATATCAATAAAGATTCCATACATAACCACATTATTATCAACGCCGTTTCTTTTTATGATTATAAAAAGCTGCGCACTGTTCCCTACCGCACTGCGCAGCAAATCCGTAGTATCTCGGATCGGCTCTGCATGGAATCACAGTTGTCTGTTATTAAAGATCCGCAACAGCTAGGCCAACTCTACCCCACTTACATACAGAAGAAACGCACAACCAGCAATCGTACTGAAGTCCGCAAAAAGCTTAACTTCTGCTTGGAGCGTGCCACCAATTATGCCCAGTTTCTGCAAATGGCGCAGGAACTGGGCATTTCTGTTTGCCAGCGAGGCAAGCACATGACTTACTTGCTGGATGGTGCGGGGCGCGCAATCAGAGATACATCTTTGGCCGATACCGACAAGTTTACGTATACCGGCCTCGTGGAGCGCTTAGAGGATAACGCTGCCGAACAGCTATTTATTCGTGAGCGCATAGCTAAGATACTTCCGAATGTCTCAACTTTTACCGATTTTATAAAGCTGCTGCAGTCGGAGGGCGTTAAGTCGCGTGTAAAAAAGCAAACCGGACAGCTTTTGTATAAGGCTGCCGACTTAGATGGCACATGGGTGCCTGCTGACGCTTTAGGAGATGGATTTACACTCGCAGGCTTGGAACGCACAATAAAAAACAAATCGGAAAACCTTGATACAAATCATGGTGCACCAATTGCAGAGCTATATCAAGATTTGACTACAAACTATCCGAAGAGTTGTGATACATCTGTCAGACTTACATCACGTCAGATATGTTCTGCCGACAAGCGCGGTGTTCTGCTGCAAATCCATGACTCAAGTGGCAATCCGGCAAAGCTGATGATTGATAACAGCCATATTCATACGACTCCTGATGGGGCTGTATCTGCCGACATTGGCGCGGCTTTTTCTTATGATATAACTTACGATAACGGCACACATGGCACAATTCGGGGCACTGATTTGATTCGACAAATCGATGAAGAGAATCTGACGCAGCCACTGATTGTAAGCTTGACCGCTGATCAGATCATGGCCATGAGTCTACGTGGAGTGACCGTACATTTGCCGCAATATCACATTGAGCGGTTATTCATTCCGGAACGCTATGTACAGCGAAACATCGAGCAAGGAAGCTGTGCAATCAGTCTATATCCCGGTTGGCAGTATAGCTATGTACCAACCGGCAGCGAAAAGGTGCGGAAAGCGATCAGTGGTGCTGATTTAGCGCAGTCGCTAGGAGGTGTGGTGCAGGTTGGCATTTCTGAAAACAGTTTGGCCCGTCGAGTCGCTAATGTGGAACGCTGTGCAGGAATTGCAAATGCCCAAGAGCTTGGAAAACTCTTGGGCAGCATGGCTGATAATGGTCTACATTCAGCTGCTGACTTTGATAAACAAATCAGTGCATATCAACGCGAAGAAATGAAGCTCCGCAACGAGATTGCAGAGCTTCGTTCCAAAAGCAAAATTTATGCAGCAATGGCTCATAATCTGCAGGCGTGCCGCACCTATAAATCTGTTTGGTTGGAGTATGCATCCAAACCACTTGCCCAGAAGGATACCTTCTACAAGCAAAATGAAACCGCCCTGCAGACATACAGCAGAGCGGCTTCACAGCTTGATAGAATGGGAATTTCACAACTTGTTGAGCCGGAGAAAATTCAAAGGCTAGTTTCAGAAACAGAGAATCGAATCTCCGACCTTATTGCCGAATTGGAAAAAATGCAGAAAACTGATAAGGCCATGCAGGAAGATAAGGAAAAGGTCAAGCAAATTCAAGATAATAAAATGGAACTTTTTTCTTCACAAAGATAGTATCTCTTTCTCTTTTCAAGAAAAGATTGCAGAGCATCAATTAATATAAGCATTTCTTAAAAGCGAAAAGTTTCTTTTAATCCCAACCATTTCTGATCTTTGTCACTAAGATTGAGCGCAGTGCCATCTTCAAGCATATATCCCTCTGCACTTGCGCTCCCCTTATACTCTCCCTTTAACTGCGGCCACTCTACTCCAATTTCGGGGTCATTCCAGGCCATGCCGCCTTCATCATTTGGATGCCAAAAATCATCGCATTTATAACAAAATTCAGCTTCCTCGCTCAGGACCAAAAAACCATGCGCAAAGCCTCTCGGAATCAAAAATTGTTTTTTGTTCTCTGCAGACAGGATCACACACAGACCATTTATTCCACCTATATTTTTTTCAGCTTTGATTTGTCCCATTGTGTTTCTCCTATTACTGAATTTCTTTCAAATATCGACTTAGTGCATCCTGCCATGTAGGAAGGGGTTCAAAACCGACCTCTATCAACTTGCTCTTATCAAGCCGACTGTTGAAAGGGCGAGCAGCCTTGCTTAGACCATACTCCGCTGTAGTCACAGGTAAAACTTTTGTATTATAGCCAGCCTGGCGGTAGATTTCCTTCGTGAAATCGTACCAACTGATATAACCACCCTCATTGGTAGCATGATAATAGCCGTATTTCTCGGTTTCATTCATATCTATCAGCAACCGTGCAAGGTCATATGTATAGGTTGGCGTGCCAATTTGGTCATCGACTACACGTACAGTATCATGAGTCTTCCCTACATTCAGCATTGTTTTAATAAAATTCTTGCCGTTCAGGCCAAATACCCATGCAATGCGGACGATAAAGTATTTTTCCAACGTCTGCCTCACTGCCAGTTCACCTTCAAGTTTCGTCTGGCCATATACATTCAAAGGTTTATAGTCCTTGCAGTCTGGCAGCCAAGGCTCTGTGCCTTGGCCATCGAACACATAATCCGTGCTAATGTATGTCATCTTACAGTTCAACTTTTTACAAGCACTTGCAATATTCTGAGTACCACCAGCATTGATAGCGCGGACTTTTTCCACTTTGTCATCATCTTCTGCCATATCTACAGCAGTCCATGCCGCACAGTGGATCACAGCATCAGGATTTACTGCTGTGATTACCTTTTCGACAGCATCTTTATCGGTGATGTCTAACGCCACATACGGAGCGTTTGTTACCTCAGAACTATCCTGCACGCCATTGTAGGATTCCTGAATATCAGACCCTACACCTTCATGGCCGCGCTTCAATAGTTCATTCATCACATCATGGCCAAGCTGCCCACCGACACCTGTTACAAAAAATTTCATTTCAATTCCTCCACAGGCACTTATCGATTACTATACATTTATGTTCTGATACTTTCCGGAAACAATGTTCATTCACCAGGCTCAGTTGTTCTAATACCACTGCACAGTCTCGTGGTCGTTCTTCACAAATTTCAGACACGGCATAATGGTGCCGTGTCTTTTTGAAAAAAGAGTCCAATGGATTTAATCCTCAGCACTACACGATTTACTTATAAAATTGGAACTTTTGTGGTTTGAATAGAAGGTTGTCAATTGTCGTCCCCTTTATTATAGGTTCAATCAGAATCGGCACAGCGAGACAAATTGCCAATAGTAAAAGCTTTTGTTGTACCATATTATTTATAAGCATCATTATTGCGTAGTGCATTGTATATATGTATATGGTGTCTTTTCCAATTACGCTGAGAAGTTTACCGCACCAAGTCATAGCCATAAGCCTTGACACTAACATAATCAAACACAGTCCAGCAAATGAAAGTAAAAAAATCAAAAGCAACTTATATCCAGGTACCAGGTTATCTATCTGGGTAAAAAACGATTTCCTATAGGCCGCAAAGATAAGCAATATATAACACCCTGCTCCAAGCGAGGAAACATAGATTTTTGATTTATCCGAACAACTTTGTATGCAGTAACCCAAAATAACAAGTTCCAAAAAGAGCAGTCTTCGTGCTATTGCTGCCTGCCTAAAGGATGCAAAACACATCATTAAAAATATTGCTATGCCGAAATATGCAATTGCTTTCTTTTTCTTTAAAAAGTTAATGCAAAGGAGCAATACGGTTTCAGCAATAAAGAGTGTAGGAAAAAACCAAAGCTCTTTTGATGCAGTAATTATGCCGCCTATCAAATGCCCGGTACTTATTGACGATATAGAGGCAAGAATAATCACCCATACAGCATAGGGAAGTAGAAGGGATACTCCCTTTTTAATTACCCCCCCCCCGGAAATTTTCCGTTGCCTTTACTGCCATTAATGATCCACTTATGAAAAAGAACGTAGGATTATGTGTGGTAGCAAATAAAATGTATCTTGTGTCATTAAACGCCCATATATGCGACGCTACAACCAGAATCATCGCTATGCCACGCGCACAGTCATAATATTGTATCCTTGGATTTCTTTCTGCCATTGTACTTTCCTTTGTCATTAAAATTCAGCATTCAAGTTGATTTCAACAATTACATCTTCCAAAAGATATCCGTCTTGAGAACCTTATTGTTCGCACCTAGAAGTAAACCCTTTTCCGAAAACGCCTTGGTCAAAACGCTTCCAGCCGCTACAACAGAATTTTCTGGAATTTGTGTTCCGCCTAGAATAGTCGCTCTACACCCTATCCAAACATGTTCGTCTAAAACGATATTCTTTCGCTCGTTTACTGATTCATTTTTATCAACTACTTTGTGAAAGTCTGTATCCATCAAAAGGCAATCCCAGGATATTAACGATTTTGCTCCAATTGATATTTTATTGTCACTAATTACTGAAGTTCTGCCTGTTATATTGACTCCATCTCCAAAAATTATATTGCCATTTGAGTTGCAAATGATTCTACACGCTGATCCAATTTTTGCTTTTCCTTCAAATGTCACTTTTCCCCCCTCCATGCACCAAATTCCTTTTTCGGTCTTGCAATCAATGATACCAACAATTTGTTGTCCAAGGCGTACAGCCCCAAAGCTCCAATCTGACAGTTCCACAACTCCACTGCATTTCTTCAGTTTAAAGTTATTGAACACTAGAACAGGAAATTTCAAGCCGCGCAGTCCAAAATAGTGCAAATTAAAGATCAGGGTTTTCAAGGGGGAAACTTCTAAAACATTCAACAGTCTATACCTCTAATCTTTTATGATTCATAGTCAAAGTTACTTTTGTACTTTCATCATCTTAGTCTCAAGTTGCTTTTTAATTTCTCTGGTCAAATCGAAGAAGCTTTCGTTTTTCAATAATGATAGTGCCACTATGTAGGCAATACAGCTCAAGAAAATGGCTAGCAATACGCATACCATCAGCGAATAGTTGATGACAACACATAATCTGTGAATAAGCAAGAATGGAATCGTTGCAAGAAAGCACTGAAAAATATTCTTTATCATTGGCTTAAATTGCAATAAGTCTCGGCAAGAGAAAATACTAATAACACAAACACATACTTCGGCAAGTAGCGTTGCAATTGACGCACCAACAACTCCATAATTTTTAATTAAAAGTGCATTCAATACGCCATCTACGCTCATACCAACGATTGTCGCAATTAAGAGCTTTTTCTCTCGATTCATCGGTATTAAGATTTGCCATGCAAGGAATCCATCTAACGCGGAGAAAAATATATTGGCCGACAGGATTTGCATCGGGACAGTTGCAGCCTCGAATTCATTGCCTGAGAATATTATTATAAATTCCCTTGATAATGTAAAAAGCCCCATAGCACATGGGATAGCCAACAGTAAGAGTGCGTTTATAACTCGTGCCGACAAATCATTGAATTTGCTTTTATTGGTTCCTGCATAATACGACAAGCGCGGCAAGAAAACGACACACGAAGCGTTTATTAACGATAGAACTGATTTTGACAATCTACTCGCAACCGTATAAATTCCGACTGCATCTGTACCAATAATATATCCAAGCATAGTTGAATCTAGCGAGGTATAGATAGTCGATGCAATCCCTACACCAAATATGCAAATAATAGGTTTTATGTGCTTTTTTATGGCATTTGGTCCAAACCTAAACTTCCAGCATAATTTTCGCTTGCCATAAATCCAATTGAGAATACATGCTGCTGCGGTAGGCATCACCAAAACCACTGCATATTGTATGGTGTCATTTCTTTGTTTTACAAGCAGGAACAGTATAACAACAGACGCCAATTGAAACAGAATAGATCTCTTAGAAATATAATCATAATCCTCGAAAATTGTACAGATCCATTCTGTATTCAGTCCCGTTGCAGCAACCAGCAGACTACAAACCACAAATAAAAATGTGTACGGCCTTAAATTCTCTACTGTTCTAAGAAAGATCCAAAGCGCTACATATGCTACCGCTGTTGATAGGACACTGATTTCAATTATTTCTGAACTAAAAGACTGCAATTTTTCGTATTCATCTCTTAGCTTTGAGCCTTCCCTAACAGCATATGATGATATTCCAAGACCAGCTATCAAAGAAAAATATGAAATCCAAGATTGTACATACTGAACGTCTCCTATTCCTGATGGACCCAAAGCACGTGAAGCATAAGGAATCGTTATTAGAGGAACAGCAATTGAAACGAGGTTTTTTAGCATGTAAACACTAAAATTTCTTGACAAGGATTTCGCCACGTGTACTCCTTTTCTCCGCAATTACTAACACCAAAAATACTATAAATTGTGCGCCGCCCCAAAAGAAACCATGTATTACAGCCATCGAAACAACCATTGCTATAATAATTCCAATCGCCAATCTTTTTTCATACTTGGGGATAGAAAGTTTCACATAATGATATATAGCAAAGCAGTAATAGCCGATAGTTAAAACGATTCCCACAACGCCGCCTTTTATCAAGGTTGTATAATAGCCATTATGAAGAAATGGAAGCGCGCTTTCTGACGTCACAAGATACGCAAACTGTCCAACGTCAACTGTTGCACCGAAGCCTTTACCAAATATTTTTTCAAGTACTGTATATTTTTCATAAGCCAACTCAGCTCGGTGAACTTCGTAGCCTCGCCAGTTCATAACAACATTATAATCATCCCAAAGATTCGAGGCGGATATTTCTGTAACAGACCGCATGACTTTCTTGAGGAAAGTATCCAAAATCTCCGGCGTGAAATAAGGCAAGGCAATAGCACCTAATGCAAGCATAAGTACTATTTTTCCCCACGCTGACATACTGTCAAACTCGCCACATAAAATCAAGCACAAAAAAATAATAAGTGTTGTTCGGGAAAATGAAAACACAAACGCCAATACAATTGCTAATTCGATTATTAAATCCACGAGCCTTCCAAAGTAATGGTTCTCTATACTAGAAGGCTTAAACAGCATCAAATAAAGCGAAATGGAAACGATAAATCCACTTATACCACCGCTTTCCACGAACGTGGAATAATCCGTTGTGCCATTTACAAATCTAATGCCGATGCTATACAGTGACATGATAAAGGAAAACAGAATTATTGTTCTATAGACCTCTGCTCCATCTGTTTTCAGTGTATCAACCGCAATACTTGCCACATACCAGCAGAGCGCCATATTGGTTGTAATAATTATATCTCGCAGAAACGGCCAATAGCCTCTAGCACCCGGTCTGTAAATAAGTGCACCAACAAAAAAACATTGAAATATAAGGCAAAATAGAAAGAACCCTCCCGGCATTTTCCGCACAAAAAAGTGACGTAGGTTTGATATCGTATACCACAAAAGTAATACCAGGAAGAGAATCCACTGTAAATATTCATTCATTACTGCACTTGCCAGAAGCAATAACAATAAAGGAGTAGAGAACTTCTTTTCCTTAACTTTATTCATTATCCTTGTCTACTGCCGCCTTTTCTTCAGTATTTTAATTAAGAGCAGTTCCGCCGTCCCCAGCTTATAGAAAATCTGACAAATCAAATTCCCGATTTCTGTTCCTCCACAATACTTATTCAAATACGTCAAGGTACTTTTCAGGAGCTGTGTACGTTGTCCTTTTACATTATAATTTTTCGAAATTGTTACACTATGATTATGGAGATAGCTTTTCGATGTGCATAGGGCCGTCTTTTTACCATATACCTTCATCTTTTTTGCAAGTGTCGATTCTTCACAATAAAGAAACATTTCCGGATCATATCCACCAACGGCAAGGAACGTATCTACTTCAACCATTAGCAAAGATCCTGCAACGCAATCAACATATATCCAGCCATTTTGCGAATTTGTTCTATTTAATTTCGCATCGCTTATCTTATCTAAAATAACTCCAAGAAAGACTTCGCCATGTAGTATCGTTTCTACATTTCCCGGCAGCATCCAGCCCGATTTTTTTGTCTGACCATCCACCCCTCTTTGATTTGCCGACGTAACAGCAACATCTGCATCCTTCCTTATTTTGTCTTTCAATGTATCAACAAGGTCGGCATCGAATTCAACGTCCGGATTTGCAATCAGCGCATATTTTGCAGAATAATAGTCTTTGGCAAATTGTACCCCAAAGTTATTTCCAAAGCCATAGCCGCCGTTTTTAGGAGACTCACAAATTTTCACTTTTGAATTTGACAGAGTTTCCAGCTTTACCAAGGAATCATCCGTTGAGCAATTATCAACAACAATAATATAATCAATGGACTCATACTTTTCGATTTTTTTTACCAAAGAAATCGTCGTATTAGCATCGTTATAATTCAGAATAACACATGCTACGCTTTCGTTTCTTTTCATAGGGCACCATCTATTATATATTTTATATATTTTTTCACACCATCTGCTGAATGAACAGTTTCGAGTCTTTTATACGCTGCTGCACCCATGCTGCAGCTTTCCGTATCAGATAGCTCCAGCAGCCTTTTTATTCCTTTATAAAATTCTGTTCTTGATTCTGAAGGTGTCATTCCGTCTATATTCACTAGAATTGCACTTTCCGAAGACAATGTGTCATGCATTCCATTTAAATCAAATGCGACAATAGGTTTTCTAAATGCCATTGCCTCCAGAAGAGACCACGGAGCGCCTTCTTTCAAAGACGGAAACACAAATGCATCGCATTCCTGAACTGCTTTCAAAAGGTTTGCACGTGGAATATTTCCATAGAAGGCGACGTTCTTCTGAAGTCCATATTCCTCCACTAGCCTTTCAGACTCTGCACGCTCATCTCCATCGCCCAAAATGTGCAGCTTGCACTCGGGATATTCCTTCACAATGTCTTTCATAATAGAGACCAACATCGGAATGTTTTTTATGTCAATAATTCTTCCGGTATAAAGTAAATTTATACCCTTGCTTTTCTTTAGTTGTGTTGGCGTATCAGAGCTAAAGTAGAAGTCTCTATTTAAATCCACACACGCCTCTAAGTGAACAACGACCTTATCTTGCATATGTTGCGGAAACAATTCTTTTGTCGCCTGAGTTCTGGCAATAATTACTGATGCAGCTTTAGCAGGACTCCACACCCAGGGAAGAACGTTTATGTGCCGCCCCATCCAATATTTCACCATGTGAACAAGTCTTTTTTTCAAAGGAAAATGTCCCCAGAATTCCCTCGGGACTTGCTCTGCCCCGCCAATAGGTCCCCAAATAAACGGAAGTCCGAGTTTATACATATAGGTAGGCAGAAACATGTTCCCGAAGGTGATATTCCAAACATAGTCAAATGCTATATTCTGACAATACTTTTTTGCATATCGATATGCTGTATGCTGCCACGCCAGATATTCAAAATAAATCGTTATTTTTCTCAAGCCTCTTGATGATGGCGCATAAAGGAAATGCAAGGTTTCCTTTAGTTCTTCCGGAATGGCCGGTTCCACATACTTTTTCATTTTGCTTCTGGTCAAAACCCAGACATCCTGGGTTTTGGCTGCCTGCAGAGCCCAGTTCCATCCAACGCCAGGTTCGCTTCCTTTGCCTGGTTGACAGGAAAACGCCACTAACAGTATTTTTTTCATTTCCTATATATTTCCCTCATTATTGCTTCACTATGTTTTTTTATCGACACTGCATCTTCGCTTATTTTCACATGGCAATCGTAATTGCGGATTGCCTCTGCAAGCGATTCAGCATCATTATGCTTAAAAATGTTTTCTTTTGGTAAGAATAGCTTTGCACCCACTAAATCCGAACAAATAACGGAAGCTCCGTTTGTTAATCCCTCCAGCACAACAAAAGAAAAAGTTTCCATACATTTACTGGGCACAATCAGCAAATGATTTGCATGATTCCATACTTTATTTTCTTCCGCTTGTGAAAAGCGCCCCATATTATGGAATCTATGATCTTTGCATACCTCTGTAAAATCTGCACCGTATAGCCACAAATTCCAATTCGAGAATCCCTGAGCGTCAATAATTTTCAAAGCTTCTAGCAGTACATCAATTCCTTTGAATGGATCAATTCCTCCAAGGAAGCTAATATCAAGCGTTGCCTTCTTATCATTTTTTAAGGCACAACACTTTAATCCCGCATGGGTAATCGGTATCATTTTATATTCGCAGTCGGCATAATTCTTCTTATATGCCGAGAGCGCGATCTCACTGTTTGCATGTATTAAGTCGATGCACTTCATCATATCAGTGTAATAGTTCAACAACTTTTGATATTCGGATGCTGTTGAACTCGGTGAGATAGTATCTCGAATCTTTTGCTGATTCTTCTTTCTTTGAAATGCTCGAATGTACTTAAAGACCTTTGTATACTTCATCTTCCTATAAAGTGAAGACTGCATTAGAAATTCCTGTTTTTTTGCCAATCCCCGTCCCGTATTACACTTAACACACTTTTCCGGACAATTTCCATCGCATTGCTCATTGTTGTGATCCAGTAAAATGCATACAGGACAAAACGGATAGTAATCATGCGTTGTATACACCATCCGAATGCTACATTCTTTAGCTGCCTCAAACAATTCTTTATGAAATCCCTGAAGAGTATGTACATGAATCACATCAGGCTTAAATTCGTTCAAAAACGCTCTATATATGTCCTTTGAACATGGTTTCATATATCGGCCTGGCTCAGATATTCCATTAGTTAATGGTAATGGTAACGGGTTAATAATTTTATACAGTGAAAGTCGACGATCCCTCTGCTTAACAATTTTGGTATGCGAAAAAAAGGAGAACTCCCCTGGATACAACAGCGCAACGTCATTTCCATCTTCAACTTGCTGCCTTATCAAATCGGCACAATAACGATTTAATCCTCCTGTACGAAACGGCGGTAGCCCAAGCGAAAGATGTAAAATACGCATAGAATTTATGTTCCCCCTAAAGATTATCTCAAGAATACAGATTCATATTCTCTTACAATTTTGGACCAACTATAAGCACTCTTTACACGCTCTGTGCTTTTTTTGTCTAGCTGTGCAATGGTATCAGCGTCCAATGCATCCGCCTTTTCCAGCAAGGATGCCAAATTTCCCGGGTCCTTATTCCAGTATAAGGCACTATCTTCTCCAACCTCTTTATTAAAGCCAACATCTCGCAACAGATTTAATTTCGTGCTGGCCAGTGCTTCCAACAGACTGGGGTTTGTGCCTCCCACCTCGTGACCATGCAGATAACCGTAAGCTTCCTCACGGATTTTTTTCAGCAGATCCTGGTCGTATACTGTGCCTACAAATTTGATACGGCTATCCTTCTCGAATCCAGTTTTCTCACGAAGCTGTTCATAGAACTTGTTATGCTCTACATTCGTGATGATGACCAGATCTTTGGCTGACTTGCTGCGCATGAATTCTGTAATCATGGTCTCATAATTGTTTTCCGGTACAAAACGGCCAACAATTAGGTAATAACTTCCGCGTTTTATGTTGAACTGCTGATACCACTCTTGTAGCTTTTCTTCGTTGCATTGAGACCGATCCGTATATGCTCCGTAAGCAATAAACGTTGTATCTTTTACACGTTCTCCATAAGTATCTTTGATATACTTTTCGATATTAACTGAGTCACAAATTGCAAGATCGCTGTTTTCAACCAAGCATTTTTCACAGTAACGAAGGAACTTTTTGGCTGGTGCGCTCCATTTGCTGCGTTTCCATTCCAATCCGTCCGGATTACAGTAGACTTTTGCTCCCAGTTTGTGCAGTTTATGAGCATGAGGAATCAACAGAGGTCCAATTCTACAGCCTAAAATACAGACGATAACCTTTTCTTGTGGATGGCTTTTGGCCCATTCTTCTACTTGTGTCAAGACAAGGCCAACGTGGAATATGCGGCCCGGTGCTCCCGGGAGCGGGACTCGAACATTGAAACAATCGGCTTCATTATGCTCGAAATGCTTTTCATCATTGTTCATGCAGGAAACATGATACACGATTTCAGGACTCTGCTTTCCCGCCGTCAGATTCTCGACGAAGGTTTCAAACCCTCCGTACTGCGCAGGAATTCCTTTACTGCCTACAATAAATACATGTGTCATTACCGCAAACTCCTCTTTCTTCAATTGTTCAAGCTATCTTCAATATCTTTTTCTACATTTTCATTGACAAATACAGCAAATCCTGGAACCTTGGGCTGTTTTCCCTCGACGATTCCCTCCTGTTTAGCCACATAACCAACAGATTTCAGCAGAATCATTACATCCAGCCGTGCACAGATATTGCGAGTATAGGCGCGGTCATACCGCACCTTGTCCACATCGTTCAACGTATCGCGGCCATTGACCTGAGCCAGGCCTGTAATGCCAGGACGGACTTCATATATACCGTAGAACTCTCGTAAGTACTGTGCCGGGTACTCTGACACAATTAGTGGACGTGGACCAATCAGTGACATCTGACCGCAAAGTACATTAAAGAGTTGCGGTAGCTCATCAATGCTGAAACGACGCAGAACCTTGCCAAACTTAGAAAGATACATCTCTGCATTTTCTAAATCAGCAGTGGCCGTGTTGTGCGGCGCTGAGGACTTCATCGTTCTGAACTTGATGATTTTAAATACCTTCCCGTGAAGTCCTACGCGGTCTTGCAGGAAGAATACGGATTCTGTAGGACTGCTGATTTTTTGCAAAATTGCAACCAACAAAAACGGTATTGCTAAAATCAGCAACACAACAGCCGCAATGCATGTATCAATCACACGCTTAATGCCAACATATCGCTTCTGCCGGTCTGATAAGTGATATTGATGCTCCTGAATCGCTTGGTGAATCACTTCGTTATCCCATTCATTGGAATCGTAAATGGAATAGGTCCCTTCTGTGCTTATCTTTTCTTCTACCGCAACTGCCATGTTCTCCGCCTTATCATTTTTTACTTAACATGCTTTACCTGCTGTGTCCTCATCCAGCAGTTTCCGCAATTTATTTGTTTGTTCGGTGTTTAGCCGGGGTGACTGCTTGCGCAGTAAAACCTTTTGGTCGTACAACCAGCGGCCCAGCCAGATGCCGTCCGCTGTTTTATATTTGGCCGGGATTTGCAGGTTGCCGTGCATTTGCAGATAGTCCCACGCCAAATCGTACTTATGTTGCCACGGGTCGGTCTTTTCCCACTGCATACCGATCTTTTCCAGCAAAGTGACCCTCGCCGGAGTCAGTTTGCAATTGCTATTGTTCGGGCTTTTGTAGGCATACTGCTGGCGGGCCACCCACTTGCCCAAAGCTATACCGTCAGGGGTTGTATAGCCGATGGGCACATTCAGGCTGCCGTTTTCCTCAAAATACAATTTGGCTGCTTCGTAAGCCTCGTTCCACTTGAAGTCGAAATTGCTTTGCTTCCAAAGAATTCCAATGCTTTCCAGCCGTTCGGCCTTTTCAGGCTGTAACGTTCCGTTGGCATAAGTTTGTTTCTGGTTTCTGATCCAGACCCCCAAACGCAGACCATCCTCTGTGGTGTAGGACACAGGCACGACTAAATTGCCGTGGTCAGCATAATACTTTGCCGCAGCGGCAAAGCCCTGCTCCCACTTTTCGCTGAAGGCATCCCAGACCATGCCAATGCGCTCCAGTTGGCTCATCTTCTCCGCGTCCAGCCTGCCAGCGGCCTTCTCGGTGCGCTTGTTGGAAATCCAGCTTCCCAGCGGGAACTCATCTTTCGTTTTCCATTCCACAGGCACCATGAGGTTGCCGTGCTTGGTGTAATATTGCGCGGCTTCTTCATAGCCTTTTGTCCAGGCCAAGTCGCTGTAGTTGTCCCAGCGCATGCCGATACTGTCCAAGCGTTCAATCTGCTGCTGGGTCAGGCTCCCGGCACGATTGCCGCTGCGAACCTGCCGCTGAATTTGCAGCCATGCTCCAAGGCTCAAGCCCATGGGCGTCTTGTAGCGCCGCGGAATGTCCAGGTTGCCGTGTTCGGCATGGTAAATGCTGGCCTCGGAGAAGTAATGATCCCACGTCGAGGACAGGCTGCTTTGCAACTGTTCAAACAGCACGCGGCAGTCATGGACCTGCTCCACAACCTCAAAACGGTCAGTCACGACCTTATCACTCTCACCGTTGGCGTAGAGACGCTGCACGGCGGCAGCCATCTCATTTTGCAGGCCACTGATGCTGGACAGGCCCTCAAAGTTATTGACGACATCCAAAACAAGCGGTGTCGTGCTATCCCCTGCTGTCAGAGCGCGGCCAATCTGCTGTTTGTAGATAATAGGTGAAATCGTCGGGCGGAACAGAATGACGCCCGAGATGCCCTCGACATGGACACCCTCATTGAGCATGTCAATGCAGAACAAGAGTTTTAGATGGGTACTGGTATCGGCCTTAAATGCCGCAAAGGCTTTATCTGTGGCGGGGTCGTCGGACAGGGCTTTGTAGATGGTTGGCGCGGTATCAATAGCGGCAAACCACTCCGGCACATGGGAAATCATCTCGTCCATGTGCTCCTTGCCGGAGCAGAACACGATGTACTTGCCGCTTTTATTGGTGATGTGGCGGGCGAACACTTTATCTAGCCCATCAGCCTGATTCAAGGCACGTTTCAGGGCGTCCAGATATTTCTGGTTCACGTCCTGAATGCCCGGGCTGCGCAGATTGTCAACTCGCGACTGATACCGCGCCAGGTCCTGCTGGTATTTAAAACCCGTGGTCACATATTTCGGGGCAGGCAAAATACCCCGGACGATTGCCTCGCCCAGGGTCATTTCAGATGCAACATGGCCATTGAACAGTTCCTCGGCCATGTCGCGGTTATTATCGAGGTAACGCACATTGGTGGCGGTCAAACCCAGCAGTTTTGCATGAGGGCAGAGCGCCAACAGCTTTTGTGTACTCTCGCCCCAGAATTCTGCGCCTATTCGATGAAACTCATCCAGTATAATGTAGGTGGGGTTCTGTTCGGCTATCTGGTTAAGTTGCTCCAGCGTACTGCACATCAGCTTGGCATACGTATAAAATCGTACGTTTTGAAGCGGGAAGTCCTGGTCTTGCCGCAGTAAGCTCTCCCGCTGTGTCTTGAAGATGTACTCACTAGGTGACAGCCAGATAATCACCTCATGGGGGTGGTCCTCAATGAGCTTGAACGCGATATAACTCTTACCCGTGCCGGTGGGGTGAACAATAGCAGCTTTGCCGTACTTGTCCATCATCTCGCACGCGGCCACGTAAGCATTCGCATTATGCTCATACAGATCCAGCGCCATATTGCCCACCTCACTTCCTCGCAAAGTGTCTTCCATTTTTATAATGGAAAACTTATACCATAAAACAGCGAAGATAGGTGGTTATGCTGCCGTTGCCCCTTTGACTGACCATCAATTACTGGAAAATGCGGTTCATCTCATCCTGCTTCCACTCCCAGCAGGTATGCACATAACGCTTTAATGTAATGTCAGAGCTGGCATGCCCCAACAGCTCACTCAACGTTTTTATGTTGCAGCCTGCTTGCAGGCAGGTCGTTGCAAAAGTATGTCTCAGAGCATGCGGATTCACTACCGTGACGCCAGCACCTTTTAAATAGCAGCGCAAGCTTTTCCGGTAGCAACGAGGCTCAACAGGTTTGGATTCATTGCCCGACAAAAACCAGGCTTTGCAGCTTTCTTTCTGCTGCAACTGCTTCAGCATACCCAAAATGCCGTGAGGAATCGGGATTTTTCTCTCAGAGCTCCGTGTTTTTGGCGACTGAATGACAACCCTCGTTTGGCCTGCACCCACATAAATTCGTTTTACTGTCCGTTCAATGGATAAAATGCCATGATCTAAATCAAAGTCAGCCCACTGTAGGCCACAGACTTCACCTATGCGCAATCCCATCTGCATCATGAGCAGTGCACCAAGCTTCCGAGTGGTTGGGGCAAATTCAACATAGCTCCGCAAGTATTGCTGTTCAGATTTGCTGAGCGTAGCAGGCGTAGCCATAGGTGGTTTTGCCATCTTAACGTCAATCTCAAGTGACCGCATAAGGTGCAAGTGTGCTGCATATCGGCAAATGCGGCGTACAAGCACAAGACATTCGCGCGCCATAGTCGCCCCTAATGGTTTGTGGCTGTTGTCTGTTGGCGTGATAATCTCAAGCAACGACCTTTCTAAGGTATATTCATCCAACTCTTGCACACGATAGTCGCCAAGTACAGGAATTATGTAATGCTTCAAAGTATACTGATAGTGTGTAATGGTCGACGCTTTGACCCCTAAAGAAATGGAGCCTTCCCAATTATGAGAAAGCTCCTGAAATGTTGGATTCTGTTCCGACAGTGCGCTGGCTCTGACCTCGGCCTTGTGCATTGTCATTTTCTTTTTTACTTCGGTGTAACTGTGTCCGTATACATATCCCCAAATTGCTGTTCGATCAGGCTTGCGGCCCTTGATATATCGACCCTCCCAACGACCATCTTTACGCTTACGAATGTTCTCTCCTCGTCTTGCCATGTGAAACCTCCCCCCCATACTAAGTCGTAATTTGATAACAATTGTCACATATTGGTTGCTTTGCCGAAAAAAAATCCTGCATATCTGGTGAAATTGACAATTTCAAATCCGGTACAATTTAATATTACATGATTTCTTGAAAAATGTCGGCTTATGTGTTATTATACTATAAATGGATTATACATATATAAACAAAAAGCGAGGTATCCTCCATTATAAAAATGGAGGATACCTCGTTATAATTTTAATTGGCAGTTTTATCACAGCCTGGCAAAAGACACCGTCAATCTGTCCATCGCCTGCTCATAAGTGTGTCCGCGCTCACTGCATATATCGGTGCAGTAGCGACACCGTATCGGAGAAACAGCGGCACCTTGAGTACGATGTATACACTTTTGGCTGGCATCATGGTCAGGTGCGTTCAAGATCAATCTTTCCTGTTGATCGTTGCTGCATCAACAAAACTACGCATCTTTTCTAATCCGTTGGCTTCATTATACGATGGCATAGAAGTGCCCCCGATCCAGATGTGAAAACTCCATCCTATGAATGTATCCGCTATCCATGTGGCGCAGCTCTGTTGAATCATCCACCCTCTGTGCATCCGTAATCGGTACTCGCCCTTCCGCGATCATCTGGCCCAGCGCATTCAACCACTCGTGCTCAAAGTGCCCGATACAGTAGCTCTGAAATGATCCGATCTCGTCCAGTTCTGTGCAGAACGGATTCACATATTCATCTATTTCATTGGGATTTTCCGGTCGAGCCATACGGACAACCGGTCCCATATCATGCGAAAAGCACTCCAATTCCTCGCCCCCTCGTCTTCTATCGGCCTCTTTGCTGTGTCATCTTTTGCACACTATGAGAAAATAAACTTCTCATTTCAATGCAAACCTCTTGACAGGTTATTTTCCCATTGATATAATAAATGCGAAATCAGTTTTCCCATTCCAATTATAACGACGCTCTTAGCTCTTGTCAATAACACATTTAGAGCAAACGTTCAGGGAAAACATCATCTAGGGAAAGGAGCACTAGCAATGAACTTCGGGAAAAAACTAAAAGACCTCCGCACACAGAAGGGGTGGTCTCAGGAGGAACTTGCGAAACAGATGGGCGTAACCCGCCGTACCATTGGCGGTTATGAGGCCGGCACTACCTATCCCCGCACTCGCGATATGTATGCAAAGCTGGCCAAGCTGCTTGAAACGGACGTCAATTATTTGATGACCGAAAATGAGGAGTTTATGACCGAGGTTGGCTCCCTCTATGGGCGGCGCGGTCAGGCACAGGCCAGCGAGATTCTCAGCCAGACTCGTGAGCTATTCGCTGGCGGTTCTCTTTCGGAGGAAGATCAGAAGGCGTTTGCCATTGAAATGCAGCGGATCTTTATGGATTCCAAAAAGGTGGCACGTGAAAAGTTCACGCCGAAGAAATACCGGAAGAATGCCGAAGATAGCGGCACCTGATCTTCTGCCAGAAAGTTGGTGAAAGAATGACACAGCTTCAAACCTTTGACGATACTCAAAAACTGATTCAAAAATATGGTACCCGAGACCCTTTTGAGTTGATCGATGCGCTGCCCAACACAAAGCTCTGGCCTGCCAGATCACTCGATGCGGATGGTCTGCGTGGCTTCGCTACGATTGTAAATCGTGTCCGATACATAGCAGTCAATCCTCATCTTCCCTACGAGGAACAGCGTGTCATTGCCGGTCACGAACTGGGCCATATCTTTGAACACTCGAATCATCTGCGCTGTCAAGCCATGCAGGATTTCGACATTTATCAGGCCACCGGCAGACTGGAAAGAGAGGCCAATTTCTTCGCCGCCGATCTGTTACTGGATGATGAGGAGGTGCTGGATCTGATTCACTCCGGCAACACCGACTTTTTCAGCGTTGCCAAAGAGCTCTGCATTCCAGCGCCTTTTTTTGCGTTTAAGATGTACAGCCTGATCCGCCGCGGTGAGCACCTCCAACTGCCCGTTGATATTGACAACCGCTTCCTGCGGGCCAAGCACTAAGGATCGGAGATGACCCACATGGCGATGCCCAAACGAATCAAGATCGAGCGTGTCTATGTAAAGGTCGCCTCGGAGTTTGATTCAACCGGCTATATGCAGCCAACATCCATCACCTGGGCGGACGGCAGGACCTTCCCTATCGAAACCGTCCGGGACTTCCGGCCGGCTGGAACCGCAGACAACGACTGCAACGGAGACTGTTTCACTGTCCTGATCCAAGGACAGGAGAAGCACCTGTTCTTTGAACACATCGATCCTCGCTTCACCGGACGGCTTGGCCGCTGGTATGTGGAGCGGACGGCACAATAAACTCATTCAACGAAAGGGTTTTATCAATGACCTTCTTTGAGAAACTGAGTACACTCGCCGAGATTACCGACCAAGATGAAATGATTAAAGCCTGCAAAATCATTCCAGACGAGGAACTGCGTCTGGCTCTGGTGGTTCTTGCTCTGGCCTATAACAAGAACGAGCAAGCTAACCGCGAGATTTTCCATCGGCAAACGCAGGAAATCGATTCTCTTAAGGAAAAAATCAAGGAACTTGAAAAAGCAAGCAAATAACATTGCGAAATCCACCACGGAAAGGGAGTGACACAGCATGGCGCAGCGCACGTATCTGGCAATAGACCTCAAGTCGTATTATGCCTCGGCAGAATGCGCCGCACGGCATCTCGATCCGCTGACCACCAATCTGGTCGTGGCCGATGCCAGCCGCACGGAGAAAACCATCTGCTTGGCTGTGTCCCCATCCCTGAAGTCCTACGGCGTTCCCGGTAGAGCTCGACTGTTCGAGGTCGTGCAGCGTGTCAAAGAGGTCAACAACGGTCGTTTGCGGGATGCCATTCGGAACAAGACCGCTGTGTACAAAGATGGGGTTCCCTCTCTTGCGGCTGCGTCCTACGATGCCACCGCCCTTGCAGCAGACCTTTCTCTTGAGATATCCTATCTGGTAGCGCCGCCTCGGATGGCGTACTATGAGAAGATCTCACGGCAGATTTACGGCATCTATCTCAAGTACATTGCCCCGGAGGACATCGTGGTGTATTCCATCGATGAAGTGTTCATCGATGCCACAGCATACCTTACGCATTATAAAATGTCTGCCCACGACCTCGCCATGACCATGATCCGGGAGGTACTGTACGCCACCGGCATCACCGCCACCGCCGGGATCGGCACCAATCTATACCTGGCAAAGCTGGCAATGGACATCACTGCCAAACACGCCGCGCCGGACAAGGACGGTGTTCGTATCGCAGAGCTCAATGAAGAATCCTTCCGGTATCTGCTCTGGGATCATAAGCCTCTCACGGACTTCTGGCAGACTGGCCCCGGCACCGTCCGCAGACTGGAAAAGCATGGCATCCATACGATGGGTGAGCTGGCAAGAGCCAGCATTCACTTCCCTGAGATACTATATAAGGAGTTCGGCATAGATGCTGAGATTCTCATCGACCACGCCTGGGGGCTGGAACCCTGCGGGATGAAAGAGATCAACGCCTATCGCCCGGAAACCAACAGCCTGTCCGAAGGTCAGGTTCTTGCCTGCCCTTACCCCTACGACAAGGTGCGAATCATTGTGCAGGAGATGACCGATAGTCTGGTGTTCCAACTCTCTGAAAAGGGACTTGTCACTGACAGCCTGACACTGGACATCGGCTATGACCGGGAAAACTGTGACAAGGGCATCTATCACGGCCCTGTCCATATCGATCACTATGGCCGCACTGTTCCGAAGGGTGCCCACGGCAGTACACGACTGGACAACCCGACCAATCTCAGCAGCCAACTGATGTCCGCCACGGTAGAGCTGTTCGACCGCATTGCCAACAGAAATCTAACTGTGCGGAGAATTACAATAGCGGCAAACCGTGTGGTCAAGGATCAGGGTATTTTACAAATAGATCTGTTCACTGACACCAGCAAGCTGGAGCGGGAGAAATCCCTGCAAGCGACCATGCTCGGCATCAAGAAGAAGTTTGGTAAGAACGCCGTCTTGAAGGGAACGAACTATCTGGATGGCGCAACCATGCGAGAACGGAATGGTCAAATCGGCGGTCATAAGGCCAAATAACGAAACGAGGAGGATTCTATGGAAGACTTCAAGAACACCAAGGAGGGACGAGCCGTCGCCCAGAAGTATTCAGACATCCTCCATCTCAGCCGTCCTGAACCTCCAGTAAAGCATCCCCGGATGGCACTCTCAAATCGGGCAAAGATATTCAGCCCCTTTGCTGCGCTGCGTGGCTTCGATGATGAGATTTCCAGTGAGGGAGCCAGCAAGCTGCTGGTGAAGAAGGTAGAACTCTCTGACGAGGAGAAGAACAATCTCTCCGACAAGCTCCTGCAGGTCAAAAAGGGCATGAAGGTCGTGGTGCGGTACTTCGTGAAAACCTCAGAGAGCACTGGCAAGTACATAAGTCTGACTGGCACAGTTGTTATGATCGACCCAGTTTATTGTGAGCTGAAGGTCATGCAGGACGGCGATAGAAAAGCTGTGGGCATTGAGAAGGAGTTGCCTGTTGTCATCCCCTTCGATGATATCAGTGATTTGGCCGGTGAGGGCATCACTAGTATTGAGGACTACCTTGGGATAGAAAAGTATCCTGATGACATATAAATTCCTACATGACAAAGGAAGTGCAAAACGCCGTGAACTACTATTTCTGCGATGTCTGCCATTACTGCTTTGAGGCAGAGTCGCTGCCTGACCGTTGCCCAGACTGCGGCAAAGTTAAATTTCAAGAGAGAGCCGCTGTCCGGCCGGCTACGGAGAACGAGATTCAAGACCTGATCCGGGCAAGAGCTGAAGATGAAGAATGATGCCTCGACTGCCTTCTGTGATTCACACAGACGGCAATTTTATTTTCGTCACAAACTATAATTCAGCAACTTATCTCTTCCGCTTCATCTTCTCCTTGACCTTGTCCGGCACATCGATCAGGCCGAATCGATAAAACATCCCATAGATGTAGGACACACCTCGGATGTCTCCCAGCGCCTTTGGTCTTTCTACGACCGTTCCGATTTCTCCAATGTTCTGATACGCCAGCATAACCGAACTCCATGCAAGGCTTTTGCTGCTCTCCCTGCGGTCGATCCACAGTTCTTTGGTAAACTCGTCTCCTCTCCCCTTCTTCAACTTATATGTAAATGGCAAGCCAGACAATGTCTTGAACTTGTACCCTCGGAAAGCGACCACGCACTTCCAAAGATTCTCCTCACACGGATTCTTCTTCAAAGCTGTGACTGCTCGGTAATGTCGCTGACGCTCCGCGCCGGTGCTGATATTCTCTGCATCAGCATTCTCCGGGAAGTACACGCCTTTCTCATACGGCAGATAAGAGGTCACGGAGGGGCGGGACAACTGTAGGGCAGACATCGTGGATGTGACGGCAGTGGAGTAGTCCTGTGTTTCTCTGAAGGTATTGAATGTCTGTTGGACAAGTTTTGCTGTGTCCGACTCGTAGACCCCGGCTGTGATAAGTAACTTCCGAACCTTGATGGGGTTGATGGACAACGCATCCGCAATTACCTGCAGGGTCATTTCATCCTTATAGAGTATTACTGCTGCGTCCATCTGCTCTTTCAGATTCTTCCCGGCATTATACTCAGGCTTCAACTTCTTTCGACCGCCGCCAGGCTTTCTGGCCTTATATGGTATTTTCTCTCCCATGATTATTCATGCAGTTCCAGCGGCAGGCCATCCGGGTCGTGGAAGAAGGTCATCTTTTTGCCAGTATAACCATCCACACGGATCGGCTCACATTCAATTCCAGCCTCTGCCAGCTCATTCACTGTCTGTTCCACGTTATCAACGCAGAACGCAAGATGGCGTAGACCACAGGCCTCCGGGCGGTTCACACGCTTCGGCGGGTTTTCCTCAGCGAAAATTTCCAGCTCCGTGTGTTCATTAACGCGAAGATCCAGCTTCCAATCCTTACGTTCCGGGCGGTAGTTTTCTCTAATGACAGAGAAACCCAGTTTGTTTACATAGAAATCCTTTGCGGCTTCATAGTCAGATACAATAATTGCAATATGATGTATTTTTGTTAAATTCATTATTTCTCACGCTCCATTTTTATTCCCGTCACAATCTATATGTCGCACTGAAAAATACGCCGTGCGAACTTCCGGAGTTTAGTCCACACGGTGTATTGCTTTATTTCAGCTTTTCGAGAATCTCTTCTGCCGTCATGCCGGATGCCAGCAGCTTTTTCAGCACAGCTTCGGCCTCGACCTTCTTAGCAGCTTCGGCAGCCTTTGCTTCTGCGGCGGCCTTCTTAGCCTCCAGCTTTGCAATTTCTTTTTCGGTCTGCTTGATCTCTGCCTTCTGCGGTTTTAGACTTTCACGCAGAGACTTAATGTCGGTCTTCAGCTCTTCAATGTGGGCGACAGTCTTGGAGAGACCTTCTTCGAGCATTGCCTTGTCTTTCTGCAACTTTGCGATCTGAGCATCGAAGTCGGTAGCTGCGGTAACACGGTTCTTGCTGCCTTTGGTTCTGGGCATAGGATGATACCTCCGATAAGATTATGTAAGATTTGATGTTAGTATAGCACTGTGGGAATCAGATGGCAAGTCAAGTCATCTTCTTAATCAGTTCTATACAATCATCCAGTGCATCAATAATTTGTGGATATGCTTCAGAAGCAAAATCCATATATTTTTGACCTATAATCTCACCATGTACACCTCTATTAGCTATCCTTAGCATCTGAATTACCAAATCCGTACTTGTAGGATCAAGGACTCCCTGCTGATTTAAGTAATAAGTTCCCTGCATAAGCGAGGTTCGATTCTTGCTATTATATCCTATCAGTTCCAGGGCCTCTTTTAATCTCACTTCAATCCCATACCGCATTTTAAATAATTCAAGATTTTGCACTGGGATAGTTACTTTATCCTGTTGTTCTGCCTGCTTATTCTTATTTTGCTCATTAAATAAATGGAGCTCTTCAGTCAACTTATCAATTTTCTCTTCGGTAGGCAGAGAGCCACTGTTAATTGTAAACTGCGGTGCCACACTGTTCGAGACCTGAATTTGTGAGACAATTTGCTGGAGATTGTCGAGACTCGCTTTTACTTCCTCATTGCTTTTTTCTACAGCTTTCTTGACCTCTTTTTTAACCTTTACACCCAGAAATTCCAGCTCTGAAAAAAGTGGGAGAACCAAAAGAATAACCCAGATGATAAACACAGTGCTAATCAGGCTTGCGTCATCCAATTTTTCAATTGCAAATCTATTGCTCACCAAATAAACTGTACTTATCGTTAGGAGAACAATATACCAAGCTTTTTCTATTACTTTTTCAATCAAGAGCGAAAGCAGCTTTTGCCACCGCTTCTTCTCTTCGCTCTTTTTTTCCTCGGTCTTCTGTTCATCCATACTAGATTTCCTCCAGCTTAACCACACCCATGCTGTCAACACACCGATCCATCCACCCAGCGTATTCCCAAACACATCATCGAACTCTGCGATGCCAAGTCCCGTAATATACTGGGTCGCTTCGATCACCACCGACATTAAAAATGGAACAAGTAGCACCCACTTTTTCTGGATTATCCTGTACCAACCTGCTCCCAAAGGCACGAAGAGCCAGATATTGTTGATGACCCCCACTCTTACAGATTGCTCAGTCAGAAAACGATCTGCATAGGAGAACAAAACAAAGTTTGTCCTTGCATCCCCGGCCTCACGGAACATCAGGGTTTCATATAGAATGAACGCAATATACGCTGCCGTCAAGAGAACACTCATTTTTTTCGGCAACACCAGTATCAGCAAGCAGATAACGCATCCGAAAATGACAACCATAAATGGGAGTCCATTCAGAACATTGTCTACGCACAGCATAACACGACCGTTTTTGTCAAGCAGAAGATTCACCTTTCCGCTGCGCTTAATGCCATACTGCCCTTTGGATAAGGCCATCGGGTTACTATCAGCATCAAAATACATATCGATGTCCGCTGTACCATCCCGGTGGTAAGTACGCTTCAGAACCGTATAGCCAGCAGTCGTTGGTGCCGGATTGCCATCTGCACCGAGATAAGTTATCTGGCTGATACGACCTTGTTCGTCTCGCTGATATCGCTCGCCATACTGGCCAAGAGAAGATTTCACAGGGTTTTCTCCTGTGTCAAAGTATCGTTCGCCAATAACGGTTTCTTCTGAATCACGCAGATACGTCTTGACGGCATAACCAGATGTGCAGATAACAGGCTGTCCATTTTCACCGAGATAAGTGATGCCACAATTTTTTCCTTGCTCATCATACTCTCGGTACAAACCGTAATAGCCGCCTGTGCATCGGACTGGCTGCATATTTAGGTCGTAGTAGAAATCGTCCGTTGCTTTTCCATCCACCAGTGTTCTCACAATGGCGGAATAACCTGCGCCTAGCATCATTGGTTGCTTATCTGCGCCAAGATACCTGATTACAACATTTTCACTGTTATATTCATATGAGATGCCATAGTAATCGCCATACCGTTCCACTGGGTTTCCAGCAGCATCGAGGTAAAACTCTTCTGTAACCTGCCCATTTGCATTCCGCGTTCTCTGTACTGTCGCATAACCCATGTCAATGGCATCTGTGATAACCCCGTCAGAGTTCACATAACTCGCGTTCTTTACGTTTTCCTCCACGGTCTCCTTCACTTCAAGATCCGAAGACGTGAAGCCGGAATCATGATCAACCGAGGCATATGGCAATAAAAACAAGATTGAAGCCACGACAAAAGCAAGTAACAGCGCATGAACACTTTTCTGTTTCAGCTTTGCGTTCAAACTCCATAACCCCGGCTCTTGATGGTCTCCACAACCTGCGACACATACTTCTGGCAGGTGTCGTGATCGGGAGCTTCGACCATCACACGCACAACAGGCTCAGTACCGGACTCGCGCACCAGAATACGACCGGTGTTACCAAGCGCTTCAGCCACATCCTTGACTGCTGCCTGCACTGCTTCGTCATCCTGTGCGGCTTTCTTATCGGTCACACGGACATTCTCCAGAACCTGCGGGTAGATCTTCAGTGGCTCAGCCAGCTTGCTCATGGGCAGTTTCTTGGCAAGCATTACTTCCATCATTTTCAGACTGGTCAGGATACCATCACCAGTGCTGGCGTACTTGGAGAAAATGATATGACCACTCTGCTCACCGCCGATACGGCAGCCATTCTTAGCCATATACTCGTAAACATACTTGTCGCCCACAGCGGTCTTTGCGTAGCCGATGCCCTGCTCATCAAAGGCCTTGTACAGACCGAAGTTAGACATAACGGTAGTAACGACAGTGTTTGTCAGCAGTTTGCCACGTTCCTTCATATAGCAACCGTAAATGTACAGGATATGGTCACCTGTGATAACATTGCCCTTCTCGTCCACGCACAGGCAACGATCAGCATCGCCGTCATAGGCAAAACCAACGTCCAAACCCTTTTCAACCACGAATTTCTGCAGGCCTTCGATATGGGTAGAGCCAGCGTTATTATTGATATTCGTACCGTTGGGCTGTGCATTGATGACGTAGGTGTCTGCGCCCAGCGCTTCAAACACAGACTTAGCAATGTTCCAACTAGAGCCGTTGGCGCAGTCCAGACCAACCTTGACGCCCTTAAAAGAGTAGATTCCGAGGCTAATCAGATAGCCCATATAGCGGTTGCGACCAGAAACATAGTCCACCGTGCAGCCAATGTGTTCCCGGTGAGCGAAAGGCAGCTCCGGCCAATCCTTATCGAACACGTGCAGTTTGCCATCGATATAGTCCTCAACTAGCAGCAGGATTTCTTCGGGCATCTTTTCGCCGTAGCAGTCGATCAGCTTGATGCCGTTATCGTAGTAGGGATTATGGCTGGCAGAAATCATGATACCACAGTCGAAGTCATCCACGCGGGCGATATAAGCCACAGACGGCGTAGTTGTGACGTGCAGCAGGTAGGCATCTGCGCCGGAAGCTGTCAAACCGGCAACCAGGCTGTACTCGAACATATAGGAGCTGCGGCGGGTATCCTTGCCAATGACGATACGGGCAGGTTCGTTGTTGCCGTTGCGCTCGCGGAGCATATTGTAATACCAGCCCAGAAAACGACCAACCTTGTAGGCGTGGTCTGCGGTCAGAGTGATTCCAGCTTCGCCACGGAAGCCATCGGTTCCAAAGTATTTTCCCATTATATTTTTCCCTCATCCAAAGAACGAATTGACGAATAGGCATATGCTTTAGCCGAGAGGAAATCTCGTTGCCTGCTGCTCACCACGGAGAGGTAGCACACTTGAGCAACACAGCCATGTGGCAGAACACATGGCTGCTATAAGTATTAGTCTCTGCGGAACAGGTCGCGGGTATAGACCTTTTCCTGTACGTCATCCAAGCAGCTATCATAGCGGTTGGCGATGATGGCCTGACTGCGCTTCTTGAACTCCTCAAGGTCGTTCACGACTTCGCTACCAAAGAAAGTGGTGCCGTTCTCCAAAGTCGGCTCGTAGATGATCACAGTTGCACCCTTTGCCTTGATACGCTTCATGACGCCCTGGATGGAAGACTGGCGGAAGTTGTCGGAGTTGGACTTCATAGTCAGACGGTACACACCAATAACACATGGCTTCTCTTGCGACTTGTCGTATTCATTGTCCTCGCCGTAGCCGTAGTACCCTGCCATCTGGAGTACACGGTCAGCAATGAAGTCCTTGCGGGTACGGTTGGATTCCACAATGGCTTCAATCAGGTTTTCAGGCACATCAGCGTAGTTAGCCAGAAGTTGCTTGGTGTCCTTAGGCAGGCAGTAACCACCATAGCCAAAAGAAGGATTATTGTACTGATCGCCAATGCGCGGGTCAAGGCAAACACCCTTGATAATTTGCTGAGTATTCAAGCCCTTCATTTCAGCGTAAGTATCCAGCTCGTTGAAGTAAGACACACGCAGAGCCAGATAAGTGTTAGCAAACAGCTTGACAGCCTCGGCTTCCGTAAAGCCCATGATCAGAGTGTCGATGTTTTCCTTGATGGCACCTTCCTGCAACAGACCTGCAAAGGTGTTGGCTGCTTTTACCAAGCGAGCATTGTCCACATCGGTGCCCACAATGATGCGGCTGGGGTAGAGGTTGTCGTACAGAGCCTTGGATTCCCGCAGGAACTCCGGACTGAAGATGATGTTATCACAGTGGTACTTCTCACGAACAGAAGCCGTGAAGCCGACCGGAATCGTGGACTTGATGACCATGATGGCATCCGGATTATACTGGATGACCAGCTTGATAACTGCTTCAACCGCAGAGGTATCAAAGAAGTTCTTCTTGCTATCGTAGTTGGTAGGTGCTGCGATGACAACGAAGTCTGCATCCTTATAGGCAGCTTCAGCATCCAGTGTGGCAGTCAGATTTAAGTCCTTTTCTGCGAGATACTTTTCAATATACTCGTCCTGAATAGGCGACTTCTTGTGGTTGATAAGATCAACCTTCTCCGGGATGATGTCTACTGCCATAACCTCGTGATGCTGTGACAGCAAAGTGGCGATGGACAAGCCGACATAGCCAGTACCTGCAACTGCAATTCTATAGTTTCCCATAATCGTATCCTTTCCGGACATTAAAGTATTACAGTCTCCAGTAACGCATGCCAGAATTATTCAGATCCTGCACTGTGTAAAGTCCCTTAACATCCAGCAATACTTTTTCATCGTCGGGGCTTTCCTTATACAGCTTCTTAATATCGTCGAGACTGAGGGCCTTAAACTCTTTATGAGCAACAGCCACAATCACGCAATCAGCATCTTTTGCGTCTTCCATTCCATGGAGCTGTACACCGTATTCCCGCATAGCATCGCGTTCACTTGCCCACGGATCGATCACGATAGGATTAATGCCATAAGTCTTGAGGCGCTTGATGATATCGTTCACCTTGCTATTACGAGTGTCCGGGCAATTTTCCTTAAATGTAAGACCCAGAATCACGACCTTAGACTTCTTAGGTGCCTGACCTGCCTCAATCATTTTCTTAATTGCGGCATCAGCAACATATGCACCCATGCTGTCGTTGACAATACGACCATTCAGAATAATCTGGCTGTGATAGCCCAGCTTTTCTGCCTCATAGGTAAAATAATACGGATCAACGCCAATGCAGTGACCACCAACCAAGCCAGGGCGGAATCCGAGTGCATTCCATTTTGTATTCATGCCATCAACAACTTCATTGGTGTCGATACCCATCCGGTCAAACACCATCGCCAGCTCATTCATGAATGCGATATTAATATCGCGCTGGCTGTTTTCTACGACCTTTACTGCTTCTGCAGTTTTGATGTTGGAAACAGGATAGGTACCAACCTCAATCACAAGATCATAGACCTTTTTGATTTCTTCACAGGATTCAGCATCCATACCGGAGACAATTTTGCGGATATTTTCCAAGCGATGTACCTTATCGCCCGGATTGATACGTTCCGGTGAATAGCCCACCTTAAAGTCCTCTCCGCACTTCAAACCAGATTCCTTCTCCAGAATCGGAATGCATACATCTTCCGTGCAACCAGGATAAACAGTGGACTCGTAAACAACAATAGTACCCTTAGTCAAGTTACGGCCCACAATCTCAGATGCACCAATAACCGGAGTCAGGTCCGGCGTGTGGTCGGTGTTCACAGGCGTGGGAACAGCCACGATGATAAACTTTGCCTCCTGAAGTCTCTTCTCATCGTCTGTAAAGTCAACGGCAGTTGCTTTGATGGCTTCATCTCCAACCTCTTTCGTCGGGTCAACACCTTGTTTGTACAGATTGATTTTCTCACTGTTAAGATCAAAGCCAATGACATCAACCTTTTTTGCAAAGGCAACAGCAATCGGCATGCCGACATAGCCCAGACCAACCAATGCGAGTTTTTCCTGCTTGGAGACAATTTTTTCATACAGAGACATTTTTCTTTTCCTCCATTATATTGTTTGCGCTAAATTACTTTAGCCCTTACGCCAAACCATCTTATTGACCACGTTGACATACCCCTGAATGATGCGAACCACCTTCATAGACACGGTCTCGTCCACATAATCGGGGCAGGGTTTGCCCAAGACACCCTTCTGCTTCATCTCAATGGCCATATCTGTGGCATTGAGCAGCTCCCGGGTGGTAATGCCAGCCAAGCTGAAATCACCGGCTTCCAGTGCCTCGGGGCGTTCGGTGGAAGTACGGATGCACACGGCGGCGATGGGATGCCCGATGGACAGGTAGAAGCTGCTTTCCTCGGGCAGAGTGCCAGAATCGGAAACGATTGCCAGAGCATTCATTTGCAGCTTGTTGTAATCGTTGAAGCCCAGCGGCTCATTGACCCGGACACGGGGGTCGAGCTGGAAGCCGCTCTGTTCCAAGCGGTGCTTACTTCTGGGATGGCAGGAGTACAGGATGGGCATATCGTACTTCTCTGCCAGTGCGTTGATGGCGGTAAACAGGCTCAGGAAATTCTTTTCAGAGTCGATGTTCTCCTCCCGGTGGGCAGACAGCAGAATGTACTTATCCTTTTCCAGTCCCAGCCGCTCCAGCACATCGCTTTTCTGGATCTTATCCAGATTCATGTGCAGCACCTCCGCCATAGGAGAGCCGGTCTGGTAAGTTCGCTCCTTGGGCAGTCCGGTGTCCGCCAAATACTTCCGGGCAAACTCGGAGTAGCACATATTCACGTCAGAAATCACATCCACGATGCGGCGGTTGGTTTCCTCGGGCAGGCACTCATCCTTGCAGCGGTTGCCCGCCTCCATGTGAAACAGGGGGATGTGCAGCCGCTTAGCACTGATGGCGGACAGGCAGGAGTTGGTATCCCCCAGCACCAGATAGCCTTCCGGCTGCAATTCGCTGAGCAACTCATAGCTCCGCCCCAGAATGTTGCCGCAGGTCACGCCCAGATTCTCGCCCACCACGGGAACAAGAATGTCCGGGCCATACTCCCCAAAGGTGTTCTTCAGTTCAAAGTCTTCCCAGAAAACGGTGGAAAGGTTTCTGTCCCAGTTCTGGTTGTAGTAGACTACGCAACAGTCAAAGTATTCCCGGCAGCGCTTGATAACAGCCGCCAGCCGAATGATTTCTGGACGGGTGCCGCACCCAATCATGACCTTGGTACGCCCGTCGTTTTTCCATTTAAAATTGTGTTCCATAGCATCCTCCTAAGCGTAACCGACCTAACTTTCAGACAGTAATGGTTACGCTTTTTTGTTTGGTTTGCAGCAGTCTCAAGTCAAAGCAGTAGGCGGGAAACAGATGGCTTCAACAGTCACTCCTACCTAGTCTCAGACCTCGCTTCTCTGTTTCCAGTCAAATTCGCTCCGCAATCCAATCAATATTACGCTTTACTTCCTTTGCGGGGACTCCTGCAATAACACAGTTCGGATTTAAATATCGTTTACACAGAAGAGATGCTGCGCCAACCATGCAGTTATTTGCAATGGATGTTCCCTTTAGTACTGTAACTCCTGTCCCAATCCAAACATGGTCGCCAATTTTGACGGATTCAGAGTAATTTAAGCGATTTCTTGTTTCTTGCTGAATAAGACTGTGTGAGTCTCCTGTACGAATATCAATTTTACTGGAGAGCAAACAATCCTTACCTATTTCGATTTCTGTCCCTTCAATCGCCGCAAGTTGTATTGCTCCGCATAAAGCGGTATGTTCTCCAAGTCGTATCGAATTGCCATCGTCTTCAATCCAAAAATTCGCATGGTTACATACGCAACGATTATCAATATATATCGTATTATTGCTTCCCGATATCGTAATTGTACAATTTATCAATCTGGAATAATCACCTATGACGATTCGATTATTCGCACCTCGATTGACAATTTTACACCCCTTTAGGAGAGATAAGCCAATGTCAGGCTTTCCCCCCCCCCACGAATTGTTAAATGGAATCCTATTAACCATAGCAAATGCGACTCGAAAAAGTGCCTTATGGTTATCCATCATTTCGATTATTTTTTGTTTATTCACAATCAAACCTCCTCGTAAAAGGTGTCCGGGTGCTTCGGGTCAAAAATCTCATTGCAGGTCATCACCGTCACCAGATTTTCCGTCTCTGACAAGTTGATGATATTGTGGGTCCAGCCGGGAATCATATGGACCGCCTCGATCTTATCGCCAGAAACCTCAAACTCTACTGTTTCCCCGGTGTTGATGTTCCGTTCCTGAATCAAGCCGTGACCGGCAACCACGATGAACAGCTCCCACTTGGAGTTGTGCCAGTGCTGCCCCTTGGTGATGCCGGGGCGGCTGATGTTGATGCTCACCTGACCGCAGTCGGCGGTGTGTACCAGCTCCGTGAAAGAGCCACGATTGTCCACATTCATCTTGAGGGCATATTTAAACTTGTCCGTGGGCAGATAGGTCAGGTACAGGGAGTACAGCTTCTTGGCAAAGCTGCCATCGGGCATTTTCGGCATCATCAGCGTACTCGGCTGTGCCTTGAATTCTTGCAGCAAATCCACGATCTCGCCCAACGTGACCTTATGTGTCACGGGAACACAGCAGTAACGACCGTCTGCTTTCAGGACAGTTTCCACACCGTCGAATTCGCAGTGCTGCTCTTTGCCTTCCAGCAGATCAAACATTCCTTCTACCAAATCGTCAATGTACAGCAGCTCCAATTCCGTGCTGCGGTCGTTGACGGTAAACGGCTCGTCGTTAGCGACTGCCCAGCAGAAGGTGCTGACGGCACTGTTGTACTTGGGGCGGCTATGACCCATCAGGTTGACAAAACGGTAGACAGCAACCTTTGCTCCAGTCTCTTGAGCATACTGGAAGAACAGCTCCTCGCCCGCCTTTTTGCTCCGACCATACTCGCTGTTGCCGAAACGACCCGCCAGGGTGGCCTGAATGGATGAGGACAGCATGATGGTTGCCTTGTTGTTGTGCTTTTTCAGGCAGTTCAGCAAGTCCGATGCAAAGCCGAAGTTGCCCTTCATGAAGTCTTCCGGGTTCTCCGGGCGATTCACGCCTGCCAGATTGAACACGAAGTCCGCCTTGCGGCAGTACTCGTCCAGCTCCGCCGGGGTGGAATCCAGATCATACTCGTAGATTTCTTCAATATTCAGCGCCGGGCGGGTCTTATTTTTCCCAT